>JMSU01000113.1_pt1 | contig 42937 bp, 40 predicted proteins | sample 179011 | NCBI WGS metagenome assembly JMSU01 (sample SAMN02769580, study PRJNA246767) | bioreactor metagenome | isolation source: Culture-1 Bioreactor ArsB derived from microbial biomass from the upper 2 cm... | place: Germany: Bremen | collected day 87 after inoculation
CTAGTTAATCCTTCATCCGAAGAATCCGTCATAACCTTCTCGCTCGACTTGCATGTGTTAAGCACGCCGCCAGCGTTCATCCTGAGCCAGGATCAAACTCTTAAAAAAAACTGGCATTTATATATCTTTAGCTTGAATTTGTATCAAACTAAGGTTTAATTCCTTACACTGTTTAGTTTTCAATGTCCAAAGTTCTTTTCTGTCGTTTTAGCGACGAAGACTATTGTAACACGTTTCTCATTTGTTGTCAACGCTTTTTTTTGTTTTTGTTGAAAAAAGGTTTCAACACTTCATGCATAAAAACTATATATCTTTGCCGATCATCACCGACGCTTAAATATAGTACCATGTATTTCTGTCGTTGTCAATACTTTATTTCTATGCTTTAACAAGCTACGCCTCAACAGCGATAAGTAATACTTTAGCATTATTTTAATATAAAGTCAAATGGTTATTTTCACCAATATGTATAGTGAATTATATTTTCAATCTTTCTATGAATAATCTTGAATACACGAAAAAGTATAATTTTTTTTGTTATTTATGAGAAAGCTACATAATAGAAATGTTAACACTAATTATATAATAGGTAACGAGAAATCTATTACATATAGAAAGTCTCTATTAAAATCGAGGTGGTTTTGTGATAACTATTTTTATCAGAACTATAATTCTTTATATATTAGTAGTGGCAGCTATTAGAATAATGGGTAAGGCTGAACTTGCTGAACTTCAGCCCTATGATCTAGTTGTCATAATAATGGTATCCGAATTAGCATCCCTGTCCATGGAAACATCAGAAATGCCTTTTATCAACGGCATAATAGCAATATCTACTTTGGTTTTTTTACAGATTGTAATATCCTTTATCACTCTAAAAAGTGAGAAGGCCAGAGCAATAATCTGTGGGAAGCCTAGCATTCTAATAGAGAATGGTCGTATTATAGAAAGTAAACTTAAGGAATTAAGAATTAACCTAAACGATCTAATTGAGCAATTAAGAATAAAAAACTTTGCAAACATCGATGATGTAGAGTTCGCAATCCTTGAAACTAATGGGGATTTAAGTGTCATTCCTAAAGCCTCAAAAAGGCCCTTAACGCCTTCAGATATGAATATTAATGTTGTACAAGAGGACTTGCCTATCAGCTTAATAATAGATGGTAAGATAAATCATGAAAATCTTAATAAATCTCCTATAGATTTTAATTGGCTATATAAGGAACTAAAGAAGAAACAAATTGATGATATTAATAATGTGCTCTATGGATCAATTGACGGAGATCAGAAACTTAGCATCTACTTAAAAATTTCTAAAAAGGAGAAAAAGAAATGAGATCTCTTTTTATTTCTACATTTGTTGTGATATTGCTTATAACTACTTGGGTATTTCTATATCTTTTTATTTCTCAATCTACACAGGAGTTTAATTCCTTACTAAACGATATGGATCAAAAAATATATAGTGATAATTGGGCTTCTACTCAATCCATTTATAATGTCATAAATAGTAAATGGATTAATAAGCAAAAAGTACTATCAATATCTGTTAATCATGAAGAATTAGAGAAAATAAATCTTAGTCTAGAAAAGCTAAAAAAATATATATATGTCAAGGATAAGTCCATGACACTCGGGGAGACAACTGCTTTAAAGTTTCTTCTAAATCATATAAAAGAGAAGGAATCTCTGTCCTTTAAAAATATTTTTTAATTTGTCGAAAACTAGTATTTAAGCGTTTTTGATCCATAAAATTTTTTTAACTAATTATTTACATATATCATTTTTTATGATATAATTGTTTTGGGACACTATACCCATTTACTTTTTTTGAAAAATAGCGTTGCAAGACTCGATAGAGAGATTACCATATTTAGGAAAATCTCGTTTCTACAGAGGATCCTAAACCTATCTAATGAAGTAACCTCTGTTACCACTCTTGTAACATCTTCAGTTATAATTAAATCTATTTTATCTATAACTTTTCTTATATCTTAAAGACTTAAATTCTTAATTTAAGTAATTGATATTTATTCACTAAAGATGACTATTTTAGTGGGTTATTTTCTTATACCATTTATCGCACACTACTTGTAATTTGCCTACATAGTAGTACCCTTTAATTTTGATGCTTTAAAACACGTTATAGAAATGGCATGCTCTCAACTGCTTCAGATTTCCATGAATAATGTACATGCGTTCATTATTGCACTGTGAATTTTTCTTTAATTTTATGTTAATTATCTATAGAGATTCAAGCAAAACTATCAACTTGTACATACTCTAAACTAAAAAAGCATTCCGTATTTACTTAAGTTTTGCTATATGAACTCTATATTCTAGAGGAAATGTCATTGTTTTACTTCCTATTTTCCTCTAATATGTATATCTTACAAATCCTATCAATATTTTGTAACTAAATTTTATATTTCCATAAGCTTAGTATATGGCTAGCTCTTATGAGTATCCAACATTATAGAAAAACAAATAAACAAGGGGGTATATAATTGAAAAAGAATCTTAGGAAAAAGCTAAGCTTCGCTATTATCGGTGCTGGAAATGGTGGTCAAGCCGTCTCAGGATATTTAGCTTTAAATGGATACAAGGTTAATTTGTACAATCGCAGCCTTGAACGGATAATGGAAATCAAGCAAAGCGGATATATTGACCTTATGGGTGTTTATGAAGGTCGTGGGTTTTTAAACATAGTTACTAACAATCTTGAAAGAGCAATCAAAAATGTTGATGTAATTATGGTTGTCTTACCTGCTAGTGCTCATAAATTTATCGCAAACAAGATTGCTCCTCTAGTAACGTCAGACCAATATATAGTTCTTAATCCAGGAAGAACTGGCGGAGCCTTGGAGTTTAAAAACATTATAGCAAAGCATAATCCGATAAAGGATATCTGTATAGTTGAAGCTCAAACCTTATTATATGCTTGCAGAAGTATATCTAATGGCCAAGTAAAGATTTTTGGAAAGAAAAATGAAGTCAGAGTATCTGCATTGCCTGCAGTACGGACAAATGAATTCCTTAGCATTATAAATGATACTTTTCCTGAGTTTACTGCGTCAAGAAGTGTATTGGAAACCAGTTTTAATAATATCGGTGCAATGCTTCACCCTATACCAACTCTATTAAATTGTGGAAGAATTGAAAATACCTTTGGAAATTTCCAATATTATATAGACGGTGTTACTCCGTCTATCTCGAAGATTATAGAACAAGCTGATATTGAACGAATGTTAATAGCAAGAAGACTAAGGGTAAATACCATCTCATTGATAGATTGGCTTCAATATACCTATGGTGCCTCTGGCGAAACCCTATGTGAAGCATTAAACAATACAAAGGGCTATCACGGAATCATGGCTCCAACAAATATAAATACTAGATATATCTATGAGGATGTACCACAAAGTCTAGTTCCTATTGCTGATATGGGTAGACATCTAGGGGTTAATACTCCTACAATAAGTTCTATTATTCAGCTTACATCAATTCTTCATAATACCGATTATTATAAATATGGTAGAAAGATAACTGATATGGGGCTTGATAGGTTATCTACAGTAGATGAAATTAAAAGCTACGTACTTAATGGTAAAATACGCAATTCAAACGAAGGAGTGGTTGCATAATGAAAATGTTTCTAGGAGCTGCAATTGGAAACTGTGTTCATGTAGGAGGAGTTGTAAATTTCTTAAGATTAGCTGAGGATGAAGATAATAAAACCGAGTTCCTAGGTGCAGCTGTAAGTATAAATAGATTGATAGATGCGGTACTTAAAATAAAACCTGATGTGGTTTCTGTAGGATTCAGATTGACTCCTGAATCGGTAATCCCGTTATTAAATGAGCTTCAAGATGAAATTAATGCTAATAATCTAGGTAATATCACTTGGTTATTTGGTGGTACAAAACCCGTAGCTGATATGGCCAGAAGATATTCATTCTTTTCCAAAATATTCGATGGTACTGAGGATATAGACGATACTATTCAATATCTAAAGGGAAATAATTTAAGAGAAGTTAAAGCTTCCTATCCACAAAACCTAATTGATAGGATTAATAGTAAGTATCCATATCCAGTACTGAGACACCACTTTGGCTTGCCCTCACTGGATGCAACCTTTGATGGTATAAAGAAAATAGCTGAATCTAAGGTCTTGGATATAATTTCAGTAGGTCCTGACCAGAATGCTCAAGAAAATTTCTTTACTCCAGAAAAAATGAATCATGACCTTGATGGCGCTGGCGGTGTACCACTTAGAAGTATAGAAGATTTTAAGACTCTTTATGAATGCTCAAGAAGAGGTAACTATCCCCTTCTAAGATGTTATAGCGGAACTGCAGAGGTTTTTAAATTTGCAGATTTTCTGAAAAATATTATAAATAATGCTTGGTGTGCCGTTCCTTTGTGCTGGTATAATGTCTTAGATGGTAGAGGAACTAGAGAGGTATTTGATTCAATAACTGAAGGACAACTTCTTATGAAATGGCATGGTGATAGAGATATTCCTATAGAAGTAAATGAATCTCACCATTGGAGTCTCAGGGATGCCCACGATACTATCGGTGTAGCTATGGCATTTCTAGCAGCATACAATGCTAAAAAAATGGGCGTAAAACATTATATTGCTCAATATATGTTTAATGTTCCACCTTCTATGCATCACAAGATGGATCTCGCTAAAATGCTTGCAAAGATTGAGCTCATAGAATCATTGGAGAATGAAGATTTTAAGGTATTTAGGCAGGTAAGAGCAGGACTTGCTAGTTTGAGCACCGACTTAGATGTAGCTAAAGGCCAATTGGCGGCTTCAACCTATCTCGCGACGAGTGTTAAACCTCATATAGTTCATGTAGTAGGTTTCTCCGAAGCAGACCATGCGGCTAGACCTGAAGATGTCATTGAAAGCTGTAAAATAGTTAGAGGTGTTATTCGTTCTACACTTCATGGTATGGCTGACATGACTCAGGACAAGTCAGTAATCGATAGGAAAAATGAACTGATAAGCGAAGCTAAGGTTCTACTAAATACTCTTAGGAACTTATATCCCGAAAGCTATGATTCATGGTCTGATCCAGCAGTCTTGACTGATGTAATTAAGAGAGGAATTATAGATGCACCTCACCTTAGAGGTAATCCAAGTGCTAAAGGTACATTAGAAACTAGAATTATAGATGGTAAATGTTTAGCTTACTCTAAAAAGTTAGGTAGACCTATATCAGAAAGTGAAAGACTATCGGAGTTACTTGATGTAGAAAACAGCAATATTGCAACAGCATAGAAAAGGGCTAAATGGCCCTTTTTTACGCTGTTGCAATATTACTATTTTTTTGCATTTCTAAATTCTTCCCATATCTCGTCTAAAAGTTCATCATTTTGCAAAATATCAATGGCCGTAAGTACTAAGGCCCCAATTGTTTGTGTCATTGAATCATATGCCCTTTCTGTTTTTGTTGCTTCTGCAAACTCTTTAGTATGAGCAGCAGTGTCTTCATCGCATATTTCAAAATAAGGATGAATGGTTGGAATTACGTGGCTTACATTACCCATATCTAAAGAACCATAGCTTTGTTTGGCTTCATGTATTTCATCCACATTCATATCTGTCAGTCTTCTACAATAGACTTCTAGCAGTTTCTTGTTAGTAACTAAGTTATCATAGGATTCTTCATAGTTTGTCATCTCTAGCTCTGCCCCAGCACCAAGAGCTGCTCCTTTCGCGCAGTTCTTTACTTTAGCTACAAGTTCCTTTAAATAGATTTTTGTTTCCGCCCTTACATAAAACTGCGCTACTGCTAAGTCCGGTACTATGTTTGCTGCTTTTCCGCCTTCTTTAATTACTCCATGAACTCTTGCGCTAGGCTTTATATGCTGTCTTAGTGCATTAATACTTACAAAGGTATTTATTGCTGCATCAAGAGCATTGATTCCCATTTCAGGACATGCCGCTGCATGGGCTGATTGCCCCTTAAAGGTAAATTGAATAGCTTCCATGGCGAGGGAAGACCCACTCTTATAATGCTTAGTTGCTGGGTGGACTGCCATAGCTACATCTATTCCATCAAATGAACCCTTATCTGTCATCTCCACCTTTGCTCCACTAGTTTCTTCAGCTGGCGTTCCAATAACGGTCACCTTTCCTCTAAGATTTTTTATGACTTTACTTAGTACAATACCTGCTCCCGTACTGGTTGTACCTAATATATTGTGACCACATCCATGCCCTATTCCTGGAAGTGCATCATACTCAGCTAGAAAACATATACTGGCGCCATCCTGCCCGCTATCAAAAACTGCTTTGAAGGCAGTTTTAATTCCAAGGTATTCTTCTTCTACCTCAAAACCATGTTTCTTCAAAAGCTCTACATGGGCCTTACAAGCTTTAAACTCTTCATGTCCTAATTCTGGATTCTCAAATATATATTCGCTGAGTTTAATCAATTCATTCTTTACATCCTTTGCATATCCATTCACTTCATTAATCATATACATTTCCTCCTTCGCCTAGGTGTCAAGAAGCTGATGAGCTTTGCTCAGCTCATTTCTCCTAATTATTCTACCCAATCTATTTCTTTCTATTTCATTATCTCTTACTGCTATTTTTCCATCAACTATCACATATGATATTCCCTTTGGCTTTATAGTAGGATTTTCAAAATCTGACATGTCTATTATATTCTCTGGATCGAAGACCACTATATCAGCATCATACCCTTCTTTTATATTCCCTTTACTAGTCAGACCTAGACGTTTCGCAGGTATTACAGTCATTTTTTTTAAAGCTTCAATCAGTGAGAGCTCGTTCATTTCTCTAACATATCTACCTAATACCCTCGGGAAGGTTCCAGCACCCCTAGGGTGACCTTGCCCCCTGCGATAAACTCCATCGCTTGCGACCATAACCAAGGGAGACTTTAGTGCCTCAATCACTTCATCTTCATTCATTACAAAGGCAACAACCAGCATGTCTGGATATTCTTTTCTAACCTTCTTAAAGATTTTTTCATCACAACGAACTCCCCTATAGGGTTCTTCTGTAAGTATAACACTGTCATATGATTTATTCCAAAGTTTAAAGCATCCTTCATCAAAGACAGACGAACCTATATAGGTACTAAAAGCATCGTAAGGATAACAGTCAGCAGTCACGTCAGAACCATTAGCTATAGCATTCTCTATTACATCTAAGGACTCCTTCATCATTCCATAGGCCGTACAGCTTCCTAAATGGGAAATCTGCATTGGCAGTTTAGTTTCTCTCGATATATTTATCATCTCTCTAATTGAGTCTATGCCATATTTCGCATCTTTTCTATAGTGGGCAGCTAATAGTATATCCCTATCTTCTATATGCTTACAAAGTTTAATAACTTCTTCATACTCAATCCCTGGGGAGTACTCCAATCCAAAGGAAATCCCTATGGCACCATTTTTAAGTTCAGAAAAAATCTGCATTTGCATTTTTGAAATTTCTTTTTCAGTTGCTCCTCTATATCTATCGTCTATACCAACAATATTACGTAAATAATTATGGCCTACAAATGTAAGATAATTTACAGGGGCACCATTCTTGTCAATAAACCCCATGAATCTAGGTATGCTTTGTCTATTGTTTCCACAATTTCCTCCAACACATGTAGTCACACCCATTAGCAGCATTCTATTTGCTATATCATAATCATCTCCATCGGAGGTGTCACCAATTAATTCCTCGTGCATATGTATATCAATAAATCCCGGTGAAACTATCTTTCCCTCTACGTCTATCTCTACCTCTGCTGGTCCACTACAATTTCCAACACATATTATTTTTCCATCCTTTATTCCTATATCACATATTTTTTCAGACTGCGACTCAAAATCTAAAATTTTACCGTTAATGATTTTTAAGCTATACATTCATAATCACCCTTAAAATTACAAGTTTTCACAAATAGGCTGTCTCAAGAGATGCTCTTATGAGACAGCTCCATTTATTAATATATTCCACAAAATTTCTCAATGACCCTTGAGTATATTTCTACAGCATCGGCTAATTCACTAATTTTAACCCTTTCATCCTTGGTATGGGAATACGAAATATCTCCTGGACCAAAGACAACTGTAGGTATGTTTCCATAATTCGAAAGCAGTGCCGCATCGGTCCAGCCCCTACGTCTTGTTATAAGGGGCTCTTTATTAATAACTTCCTTTATAGACTCTCTAACAGTAGTCACAATTGCCTCATCTGGATCAGTCATTAAATATAAATGGTCTAGAGTAAGCATATTATTGGGCATTCTGATTATCTCAGCATCAAAATCAGGGTCTTCTACCTTAAAAGATTCTATTATATCCTCATATTCTTTTAATACGGATTCGACGGTTTCACCTGGTACATATCGTCTATCTATTTTTATACTACATCTATCGGCTACTGTACTTGGCTGACTCCCTCCTTCAATTACTCCAAAGTTCATAACTGAAGGCCCCATGTATTCATTATATCTATCCTTTAGTTTTGGATACAGCTCTCTCTTTATTCTCTCGATGAGCTTTGATGCCTTCTCAATAGCATTAACCCCTAGATGTGGAACTCCTCCATGGGCAGCCTTGCCTCTTATTACTATTTCAATCCATTCAAGGCCCCTATGGCCTATAGCGTATTCATAATTTGAAGGCTCACCTACTATGGCTCCATGGGCTCTTATCCCCGATTTTATAAGATATTCTGTTCCTTCACTTCTTTCCTCTTCTCCTATAACTCCGGTAAAAATCACATCACCCTTTAGCTTTTTACCGGATCGTTTTATTCCCAGCATTGTTATTAGCATACTTGCAATAGGACCCTTCATATCTACAGCGCCTCTACCCCAAATAGAATTTTCTCTAATCTCTGCTGCAAAGGAATCTATTATCATATTATAGGGTGGAACAGTATCGGTATGACCATTTAACATCAATGTCTTTCCTGTACTATCTCCCCTTACATATGCTATAACATTGCATCTTTCTCCCTCAACAGGTAGAAGTTCAGCTTCTAATCCATTTTCAATACAAAAGCTATAAATATGCTTTGCAACCTTTTCTTCTCGTCCCGGAGCATCCTTATGGCTAGGAATACGTATTAATTCTTGAGTTAGTTCTATAAGTTCATTCAATGAATAAAATTCATCAATATTAATCATAACCGTCACCTCGGTCTAATGAGATTTTCCTGAGTAAATCTAAAAGTTAAAATGGTCCAAAATTCATAGCATTTACTATTACTAATAGTACAGCCCCTACACCTAACCAAATTGCCATTAAAGGCCATAGGAATCTAAACCATTTTTCATAAGGTATTTTAGCTACAGATAATACTCCCATCAATGCAGCGGATGTAGGTATTATTGAATTTGTGAAACCATCACCAAACTGATATGCAACTACTGCAGTTTGTCTCGTAACGCCGACAATATCTGCTAATGGTTTCATTATAGGCATTGTAGCCGCGGCCTGACCTGAACCCGACGGTATGAAGAAATTGATTATCACCTGTGTAATATACATCCCAACAACCGAGATACTCTTCGGTAGAGCTTGAATTGCAGTTGCAAGACCATATACGATTGAGTCTAAAATCATTCCATCCTGCATAACAACTAATATACCCCTTGCTATACCAACAACTAAGGCTCCAAAAACTATTGACTTTGCACCGATAACAAATTCCCCAGCCAATCTACTAGGTCCAAGCTTCCCTAAAAACCCTCCTATAATACCCATTGCTAAGAAGGCAGAACCTATTTCTGTAATGTACCAACCATTCTTAAATACTCCCCAGATAATGAATGCAAACCCAATTACAACCGTTGCAAGGACTAAATTATGATAGGGCTTCAACTGCGGTAGGTTAGATAGATCAATAACCTTGTCCTTTTCCTCAATTTCAAGCTCTCTAACAAAACTAGTTGATGGGTCTTTTTTAACCCGCTCTGCGTACCTCATTATGTATATTGTAGTTATGACTAAGAATATTAATAAAAAGACTATTCTAACTCCTATACCTGAGAAAAGTGGTAACTCAGCAATTTTTTGAGCAACGCCTACAGTAAAAGGATTCATAAATCCCGATGTAAATCCGCAGGCTGCTCCTAGGGTAATCATTGCAGTTCCCGTTATGGCATCATATCCAAGGGCCCTAGATAAGGCTATACCTATAGGAACAAACACTATTGCTTCTTCTGCCATACCAAAGGTACCACCTGCTACAGAAAATACTGCAATAAATAATGGAATAAGGATTCTTTCCCTTCCCTGTGATACCTTGGCCAGCTTTCCAATACCTGCCTCAATCGCACCTGTTGCAGTTATCATCTGGAATGCTCCGCCAACTATAAATATAAAGAAGATTATGCTCGAAGCAGCCTTCATCCCCTTTGGAATAGATTGAAACAAATCAAAAAACTTAATTGGATTTTGGTCAACTGCATGAAATGACGTTGGAACTACTACAGTTTTGCCGGAAACATCATCCTTAACTCTGTCATATTCACCGGCAGGAATTATATATGTTAATATTGCCATTATCAAAATTACACTAAATAAGATTACGTAGGTATGTGGCACCTTGATTTTTTTCTTTCCACTGACTTTAGTATTGGTCGTCATGTCAAAACCCTCCTTATTTTTTCCCCTAATCTGCTTTGACATATCAGGTCTTTTTTAATATAATAAAATACTATGTATGGTGGATGTCTCATGAGATACCTTTGTAAGACAACCCCATGTCAAAGGGATGTTTCAACGGTCCGCTAAAACTATGAGCATCTCTTTGACTTTTTTCTTTTTACCCCTCCCTTCTTATATGATCTACATATCATAGCATCACCCCCTTAAATACAAATCCTCAATTATCTATAATGAATCTTATTTTATGGTATATATTTACTTATTCTATTGGCAGCATCAATTATGACTTTTTTTATATTATCCAATTCTTCAGGTGTAATTGAAGCCTTGATACCTGCTACAGCGATACTTCCAACAACCTTCTCCTTAGAATTTCTTACTGGTGCGCCTATACCAATAGCACCCTTGACATTTTCTCCATCACTTATGGCGCAGCCCTGTTCTCTGATTAACTCATATTCCTCCATGAGTTTATCTGGATCAGTGATAGTTTTTTCCGTTCTTTTTTCTAGTTTTGAGTTATAAACTATTTTTTCAAGTTCCTTTAAGGGCTCATAAAATGCCATAATTGCTTTTCCGTATGCGCCACAGTGAATTGGGTAGAAGCATCCGGGCTTATAGCCCATTCTTATAGATGTAAATATTTCATTTTCATAGAGGTTTATAATTTTACCATCCTCTATAACCGAGTACCCAGTGGATAACTTTATTTTTTCTGATACTTCATCCACAATATGGAATATTTCATTGCTATAATTAGATCTATTAATATATGCCGATCCTAAATGATAAATCATAGGCCCAAGCTTGTATTTTTTATTCAATGGACACTGAAGGATTAGCATTTCCTCCTTTAATGTAGATAATATCCTATGAACTGTGCTTCTATTAATACCTAAGGCTCTACTGAGTTCCAAAGCAGAAAAACTATAGGGTTCCTTAGCAAGATACTTTAAAACTTCTATTGTCTTTTTTAATGAAGACATCTTATTTTCCATTTTTGTATCCTCCATTCTATGGATTTGTTCATAATGTGGACATATGTTTGTTATATGAACGTCTATAAGAATTGTATTCTTTTTTTATAAGAAAATTCCTTCTAATTTTTAGAATTTTTTGAATATTTCCACACAGTAATTCTTTCAATATTAAAGCTCTAGAAAACTAATGTTTTCTAGAGCTTTAATTAAACCCAAATCCTGTATTCATTTATTTTAGTAACTCATCCAATCTGTTTTTATCAAAGCCTTGAATTACTTCGTCATCTACATTGATAATTGGTACTCCCATAAATCCTTTAGACATCAATTCTTTTCTTGCAGTTGCATCTCTAGATACATTTTTTTCTTGGAATGCTACTCCCAATTCTTCTAAATAATCCTTTGCTAAGTGACAATATCCACAGGTATCACTAGTATATATCGTAACTTTTTTATTCATTTATATTCCCTCCAATTATAACTAACTAATATTAAAATCCATTATACTTTAACGGCTCTTATTTTTTTACGCTACCTCTTCTTTATTTGTATCCTTTTTATCCTTATCTTTTTTATCCTTTGCATTCTTAATAAGCCCAGTTGCATATCCCATTGGGCATACTTGACACCAAGTTCTAGGTTTAAATATTACTCCCATTACAATACCTAAAGCCAATGAAGCAGTCATTAGTCTAAAAACTGCAAATGCTATTCTTTTAAAACTCGGTCCTGCATGTATTAAAGAAATTGTAAACATTGTCATCATTAGTATTAACAATGCATTTTTAACGATTTTTCCTTTAAATTTCTTTGGTAAATTGTTTTGTAGACTTACATTTTTTAAAAAATTGCCAAGTAAAGAACCCCTTGGGCAATAATGCGAACAATGAATTTTTCCTCTCCCCCTGATTGCATGATACATTGGAACAGTCATACAAATAAAACCTAAAACACCAAATCTAATATCTATTATAGAAAGTAGTATGAATAGTATCATAAAAATCCACGACCACTTCATATGTGATTTTGTTTTTGCCATCTCTATTCCCTCCTTGATTTATTTCAACATTTTGGCTAAATTTAGTTCTGCATTCTTTGATTTAATCAAATTTAATTAACAACTTGAACCCCCATAGCTTGCACGAACCTTAAAGCCTTTAGATAACCAGCTTGTTGAATAATCTACTTCAAATCCCCCATATTTCTTCATTACTTCATCTTCAACAACATAATTTATTCCTTCATCCTTAATTGTAAAATCATTATCTTTTTGCTCATCCAGAGCAATGCCAAAGTTTGGGCCGCCTCAACCAAAGCCCGCCACATATATCCTTACAACAGGATCCATTATATCTTTATCATCTAAGGTTTTCTTAATCATATCCTTAGCTTCCTTAGTCACATTTATATTCATAAATTAATCCCTCCTATATTTATATTTTATCCAAATTTTTCATTTCCATTCACCCGTATACCCCCGGTAGGTATTCTTATTATAATATATATTTTTTGCCATGTCAACACATCTGCATGTACTTATTTTAATTTTTTTGTAGTTTTTTTATAGGAATATTTTTAATCATCTATTGGTCAAAAAAATAAAAAGGGGGTGTCTCAGAATGACGAATTTCTGCGTTATTTGAAATTTCATCGACTTGGCACGTACATTAGTACTAGCCAAACCGCTGAAATTTCAAAACCTCGAACTTCATTCATTCTGAAACACCCCGGGGCTGTACTCATAAGACTCCTTTATGAGACAGCCCCTTACAAATAATATCTCTTTTAATATAAATTGATCTCTATATTATTCCAACACCTTTAAGGAATACGATAGCTATTGCTACTGGAGCAATAAACTTAACTGCAACCATGAAGAATGGAATATATCCAAGATGAACGCCTTCAGTGTTAACTTCTTCTTCAACTTTCTTTCTACCAAGTACCCATCCAACAAATATACAAATCAATAATCCGCCAATTGGAAGAAGTAGGTTATCTGATAACCACATCAAAGCATCCATAAATGGCATTCCACCGATTTTTACTTTAGAAAAGGCTGAGCTTGAGGCGTATGATAACGCAGATAATATACCGATAACTGTAATTGCTCCTGCTGCAGAAAAAGTAGCTTTCTTTCTTGACCAATTTAATTCTTCTGCGAAGTAGGCAACAACAACTTCAAGAATTGAAATCGATGAAGTCAAGGCTGCTACAGTTAATAGTACGAAGAATAGGATACCAAAGAAATATCCACCAGCCATTTGCTGGAATACGTTAGGTAATGTTACGAAAACAAGACTAGGTCCAGCGCCAGGTTCAATACCGAAAGCAAATACAGCTGGGAAAATAGCGATACCAGCAAAAAGTGCTATAAGTGTATCTGCTATAGTTACCTGGATAGCTGTTGTTCCAAGATCTTCTTTTTTGCTTATATAGGATCCATAGGTAATCATAGTACCCATACCTAAGCTGAGAGAGAAGAAAGCATGACCTAAAGCTGCAAGAACTGCTTCTCCAGTTATCTTTGACCAATCTGGTTTAAATAAGAATGCTAATCCTGCACCTGCACCTGGAAGGGTTACGGCACGAATATCAAGTATTATAATTATAACTAATAGTAATGGCATTAAGAACTTCGCATATTTTTCAATACCATCTTTAATACCAGCCATAACTATCCAAACTGTAAGTGCCATAAATAGAATAGTCCACATTATTGGTCTGGCAGCTGATGTAATAAAACCACCAAAAATTGAATTAATTTGATCAGGAGTAGCTCCTGTAAATGCGCCTGAAACAGCTTTAACTATGTATTCCAGACACCAACCTGCAACAACACTATAGAATGATAAGATTACAAAGGCGCAAATTACTCCCATCCAACCTGTCATAAACCAAGGAGTTCCTGGAGCAAGTTTCTTGAATGCTCCAACAGCATTCTTTTGAGATTTACGACCAACTAAAAACTCAGAGAGCATTAGCGGGAAACCTATAAGAGCGATACAAATCAAATAAACTACTATAAATGCGGCACCACCATAAACACCAGTAATATACGGGAATTTCCAAATATTACCTAATCCAATTGCAGATCCAGCAGCAGCAGCAATAATACCAAACCTACTACCAAAGGTATCTCTTTGTTGTAAATTGTTGTTATCCATTAACTTATTTCCCCCTTTACAATTTTTTATCTATATCTAATCGTCAAAGCCGATTAAATATCATAATAATTTTTATATTTGTAATTTTTAGAATATTTGTATATTAGAATATATTCTACACATTTTTTTAAATTCCTCTTTTTTTTTAAGAATTATTGTATTTTTTTGAGAAATTAACCCTAGTTCAAATTTTCTTTATTTATAGAATTTTCTAGCGTTTGATTCAAAATTTTAGCATAAATAAAGTTTATGTTCAATACTTTTTTGTAATATAATACATAAAAATTAATTATTATGTATTATTTTTTGATTACGAAACCCATGTAACCCTGTATAATCCTACGTTAATTCATTTATTTATATTTATACATTTATATATGTAAATATAAATAATTAAAGCAAAAGTATAGTAACCCTCTCAAATCTAGTCAAATCTCTCTTTGAGAAATAATCTACAAATAAAAACTTAGTAGCATAGAGCCCCTTCGTTTTAGTCAGATTTCTCTTCGCGAAATGACCTCAAAAAAATAAAAAAGTGATACGATTACCACCTTTTTATGCTGACTTATATTTCGATATTATCTTTTCAGCTATCTTTATTCCATCAACTGCTGCCGAGACTATTCCACCGGCATATCCTGCCCCTTCGCCTGCTGGATAAAGACCTTTAATATTTTGGCTTTCAAGACTGTTGCTCTCCCTCAATATTCTTATAGGTGAAGAGCTTCTAGTCTCTACGCCAGTGATAATTGCACTGTCCATTGCAAATCCCTTTAGTTTATTATCCATATTTACAATTGCTTCCTTCATTGCTTCAATAACATAGCTTGGTAAACACTCGTCCATATTAGTTAACTTAATCCCTGGTTTATAGGATGGATTCACTTCACCTAAACTCTTAGATGCTCTATCCTTTAGAAAATCTCCAACCAATTGTGCAGGAGCTATATATCCTCCTCCACCAAGCTTGTATGCCTTTTCCTCCCATTTTCTTTGAAAGTGCATGCCAGCTAGGGGATGGTTTCCTTCAAAATCCTCGGGCACAACCGATACTAATAATGCGCTATTAGCATTGCTTTTATCCCTTGCATGTTCGCTCATACCATTGGTTACGACTCTTCCCTCTTCCGAAGCAGCCGCAACAACGCTTCCACCTGGGCACATACAAAATGTGTAGACTGATCTTCCGTTTGAGGCATGATATGTAAGTCTATAGTCAGCAGCTCCTAGCCTTTCATGATTTGCAAATTGCTTATATTGGGCTTTATTCATAACCGACTGTGGGTGCTCGATCCTAACGCCTATTGCAAAGGGTTTCTGTACTATATCTACACCCTTTTGATGGAGCATTTCAAAGGTATCCCTTGCACTGTGCCCTATTGCTAGTACAACGGTTTCACAATTAATTATCTCTTCATTATTAATCTCTACACCGCATATTTTTTCATCCTTTATTATTAAGCTAGTTACCTTTGAATTAAAACATACATTTCCACCTAGCTCTACAATTTCTTCCCTTAAATTTTTCACTACCGCTTTCAAAATATCTGTTCCTACATGGGGTTTGAAGGAATACATAATATCCTCTGGAGAACCTGACTTAACTAGCTCTCTTAGAACCTTTCTACATCTTGGATCCTTTACTCTTGTTGTCAATTTCCCATCAGAAAATGTTCCCGCTCCACCTTCTCCAAACTGCACGTTTGACTCAGTATTTAGTTTCCCCGACTCCCAAAAATTTTCTACGGTTTTACTTCTATTTTCTACGTCCTCTCCTCTTTCCAAAATCAGAGGCTTGTATCCTCTTTGAGCAAGAATCAATCCGCAAAATAGTCCTGCAGGTCCCATTCCAATAATTATGGGTCTACTGTCTAAGTTTATATTTCCTTGCTCTGGATATTTGTATTCCATATCTGGAGTTATAGTCACATTCCTATCTTTGACTTTTTTTAGAATTCGCTTTTCATTATCAACAGATACATCTACTGTGTAAACAAACTCTATTTGACCTCTTTTTCTAGCGTCAATAGATTCTTTAAATATACTCATTTTTGTAATGTTATTTGCTTTTATATTAAGTACTTTGCTTGCTTTTTTTATCAATTTTTCAGTATTGTCGTCTATTCCTAATCGTAATTGAGAAATTCTTATCATTTTATCACTGACCATTCCTTCCACTTTATTTATATAGAGTTTTAAGTAAAACTATTAATTTATACTTTATACCCTCTATATTTATTATTCCAATATCTCTATAATTTTAACAGAGGAGAGCGGAAAACTCCATAGCAGAATTTATCTCCCTTTATTCTATAAAAAGTTTTCATTCCATAAAAAAAGTCGAGCAAATTTGCCCGACTTTTTGTTCTGATTTTATATTTAGACTATTATATTAACGAACGGATGAACACTATAGTTATCGCAACTGGTCCAACATATTTAACTAAGATTGACCAGAATGGTGCTAATGAGAAGCCTATCTTTCCATCGTTTGTAGCTTCCTTGATAGCTTTGTCTGTGCCCCAAACCCATCCAACAACGATACAAAGTAGAAGCCCACCTAAAGGTAATAGGATATTTGAAGCTACGAAATCTAATGAGTCAAAGATGTTTCTTCCGCCAATGATTGTAATATTGCTTAAAGGTCCATTGGACAACGAAGCAAATATTCCTATAACAAACATTGCAAGTCCAATTCCTGATACAGCCACTGCACGCTTAACTTTCCATTCATCAACAACATATGCAACACATACTTCTAGTAAAGAAATTGATGATGATAGCGCTGCAAACAATATTAGGAAGAAGAATAATATTGCAAATAGAGTTCCAAATGGCATTTGCGCAAATACCGCTGGTAATGTTATGAATAAAAGTCCTGGTCCAGCAGATGGCTCATAACCAAATGCAAATACCGCTGGCAAAACTATAAGTCCTGCAAGAAGTGCCACTCCTGTATCAATTAACGGAATAACAGTTGAACTTTCTGGTATATTAGTGTCCTTACTTAAGTAACTACCATAGGTAATCATACATCCCATACCTAAGCTTAGAGAGAAGAATACCTGTCCTAATGCATCAAGTACTACACCAATGGTAATAGCTGAAAAGTTAGGAATTAAAAGATATTTGATACCCTCAACTGCTCCCGGTAAAGTCATTGCACGAATTGCAACTATAACTATCATTATAAATAGGCCAGGCATCAAAATTTTACTTGACTTTTCAATACCTCCACCTATACCACCAATAACTATAGTCATAGTCATTATCATAAATATTGCATGATAGATTATTGGTTCCCATGTTCCACCTATTAAATTACCAAACATTCCACCTAAAACTTCGGCATCAGATACTTGCAGTGCACCAGAGAATGATTTTATAATGTAATTTATTACCCATCCACCAACAACACTGTAGTATGAAAGAATAATAAATCCTGCTAATACGCCAAGGCCACCGACCCAAGCCCATTTTTTACTTATCTTTTTATATGCACCAATTGCGTTTAATTGAGTATGTCTACCAAGTGTTATCTCCGCTAACATCAATGTAAAACCAACAAGGAATAAGATTATAAAATATACAAGTACAAATGCTCCACCACCATTTTTCCCTGCCATATATGGGAATTTCCAAAGGTTCCCAAGACCTACGGCTGAACCTGAAGCAGCCAATATAAAGCCTATCTTGGAGCCCCATTGCTCTCTTTCAGTATTTTGATTTAAGTTTGCCATTATTTTCCTCCTCTATTGTTAGTTTCGAAGTCTTTTTGCTTTATTCCACCACCTCCTTAGATGCAATTGAACTAAATATTTTTACTAACTGTACATACATTGATATTATTTTTCTTTTTAAAATATTTATACATTGTTATTTTGTTAACAGAGTTTAAAGTATATTTCGAATTGTTCGACAATTATTTTGAGACGTATTTATATTATATTACAATAACTTAATTATTTCAACAAATTTTATAAAGTTTAAATTTTTTTAATATTTAAACTTTTTTAATATTCTTTATTTTCAAACGAATGTTTTGCAAAGCCTATTTATTAATTTTAGTTATAGTTTTTATACAATTTCATCAAATATCGGTGTTTATAAACTTTTACACTTGGACAAAATAAAAGCAAATATTTAAAGGAGTTGTTTTAATGGACATAAATAGAGTAAGGCAAATCTTAAGTTCAGAAGATAAAGTTACCGTTACTTACAATGGAAGATCAATTTGGATAAATAGCGTTAATCCAATTAACGGGCAGGCCTTTGTAAAAACTCTCGATGGGACTAATGAACATTATAAGGTTTCAATATCTGATTTGGCAGAACAATAGCTTGAAATCATAAAAATAACCCCCATACGACCATCTGTCAAATGGGGGCTTAAGCTGGTGAGAAACCCGAATTTCTTCGTTGTTGCTTCAATCAAGAACCCTTACGTATTTCTATATACGCTACGGTCTCTAGATTTCAGTACGCCTCGAACTTCAAGTTTCTCACAAGCCTATCATCTTGTTGACTTTGTCAACAATCTAACCCCATATGACCATCGGTCAAATGTGGGCGCAATCTTTGGATTAATTGTCAAACCATATTTTTATTTCTCTTTCAGCGGCCTCAGAATCCGATGAGCCGTGTACAGTATTATATCTTATACTACTTGCATATATCTTTCTAATTGTTCCTTCTTGAGCCTTTACAGGGTCAGTAGCTCCATTTATTTTTCTCACCCTTGAAATAGCATCCTCACCTTTTATAATTATTGCTACTAGACTCTTATCCTTTAAAGAACCTATCAATTCTTCGAAAAAGGATTTTTCACTATGTTCTTCATAGTGTTCTTCTAAAATTTTTCTTGTTGGAGATATCATTTTAATATTTTCGATATCTAATCCATTTTCTTCATATATGCTTATTATTTTTCCTATAATATTTCGCTTTACCGCGTCGGGCTTTATTAGTGCTAATGTTCTTTCCATCCAACCCCTCCTCTATAAAACTGAAATTTATGAAAATCATCTTATTAGTATATCTATAATAGTGTCATGATCAGCTCCCTTTGGGATCATAAATATACCATAACGAAGCTTTCTAGCTACCTTCCTACCATATACTATTTTCTCAAATTGTTCTTTATCTTCTATTATTTTCCCCTCAAATAAATTATTTATTACTTTTTCACTGGATTCTCCTTCTTTAATAACAAACTTAATATATTCCTTAGGCTCTGAATCCTTGGAATCTTTATTTTCTGTTATCTTATCCTTTCCTTGTTCATTTCCCATTACTTTTTTTGTAGAATCTTCTGCTTCTGTATCATCGCTTTGGGAATCTGGATTTTGTTTTTCAAGCTTTTTTTCTATTTGCTCATTGAACTTATCATTCATTTCAAATATTTCGTCTAATTCATACATGCCAAGGCCCCTGGCCTTTTGCTTTATTTCTTCTTCAGTATATTCCACATACTTCACATTTGGACTTGCAAAAATAATAATACCTCCTAAAGCTAAACCAATACCAATACCAAGCAATAAATAATAAATATGTACTTTGCTATTCTTTTTCATAGTCTACTCCTTTTTATTGTAATCTGTTTATTATCCTGGATTATTTATAATTGAGGCAATTGCATAATTCTAACTTGGCACAATTGCATATGCGAATATTACCCTTAATTTAATCACTTAAAATAGAACATATTTTGGTGATATAGCTCTAGAGATTCTTAGACTATATTAGAGTAGTAAATTTTTGAGGATGGTAATTATGCAATTTGCTCAATTATGTAGATTTTTACCTCTTACTTAATAATTGTACCAACATATGAAAAAAAACAAACCCAGATTATTCATAGAAAGTTTGAATATATCCCCAATTAATGTATAGATTTCAATTTAACTTAGATCTATTTCACATTCAATGATTGACTCTTGATTTTCTCCAATTATCTCTACAGTTATTTTCTTCACCACGGTCTTAAAAACTTCATTGAAATCCTCAGTACCCTTTAAAGCTTTTACAAACTCTTTGTCGTCATCAATCTTTCCAACCGTTAAGTGTGGCTTAAACTCTATACTATTTAAAAATTCTGGTTTAAATTCCTCTAATATATCTGTATAAAGCCTACTGTGAAGCTCTGTTAATCCATCTTTTCCCTTCGTTACATTTAGAAACAAATAATTATCGCTTTCACCGGATATTCCTTGAAGCTCCACTTCAAAAGACTCTATTCCTTTAATATTTCTTTCGATATGTTCTCTTATCTTACACTCTTTGATATTACTTTCAAATGGAAAAACTAAGGTTATATGTGGGGCAACATTATTTACTGCTGGGTCATATTTTTCCCTTAATTCATTGATTCTCTTAATATTTTCAAATTCCGTAAATATTAATATACATCTATTTAACATTTTTCTCACATCCATTGTTTTATTATACTTATACCTATTTTCCACTAAAAATAATTATCTAATTTTGTAATATGATTTTTTTTATCCCCTTATAAATTATTCTCTACAAACAATAAATCACCTTTTATTGCAAAAAAATAAAAACCCCTTGTTTAGCACCGATTATTCATAAAAGATTCAAAACCACTTAGATGTTCTCAAACTTTCTATGAATAATCTGGGCCTAATAGGTGATTATTATAACTTACTAAAAAGAAAATCTAACTCGGACCTAATATTCTCAATTAATCCATTTATATCGGTGCTTTTTCTTCCTTTCAGATACATAAGTAGTTTTCCATGTACTGAATAGCTAATCAAATCTCCTAGGATTTCAGCATCTTTAGGATTTAAGTTTTTTTTCTCAGCATACTTTCTTATTTCATCATATAGTAATGATCCAACTGAGGGTCTATAAAGTTCTTCTAAAACTTCATGGGACGGCTTCCCTAAATCCTCAACAAATATTAACTGAAACTGATTAGGATTTCTTGCAAAATACTCTACATATGCAATTACCATTAATTCTATTCTTCCTCTATCATTAATAGCATCATTGTAGTCAATCGAACCTTCTATTTTTTCTATTATATATTTATAGCAATCATCTAGATAGTCTAGGATACAATAATGAAGCAACGTATTTAAATCTTTGAAGTAATTATATATTGTAGCATATGAATATCCCGCTAGGTCTCCCACCTTTCTCACAGATAGGATTTGGATCCCCTCTCTCTCTATAATCTCTTTAGCTGCTTCTATAAAATAAGTCATCATTCGTTTCTTTTGTATCTCCTTCTTATTCAACTGTCCCATCCAATCTATTTATAGTATTTACAAAACTTTCAATGTTTTCTGTTTTTATATCAGAATAACTTCTAGTAACCTTTGCAGCAGCCTTTAAAATGATTTTATCTAAAAATCCCATCTTCTCTAGGTTGACCTCATGACCAAAATGTTCTTTAGCTAAGGCTTTATTAATAATCCAGTCTGGATAGTTGCCCTTTATATATTCTAAAGCTTTTTCTCCCTCCTCTTTGCAACACACAAATAGTCCTATTTTTTTAGTCTGTAATGCCTCTTTATTATTTTCTATAAACTTAACTACTTTCTTCTGGGCTCTTCCAGCATAGATCGAACATCCAATGATAACAACATCATACTCCTTTAGATTAACTGAATAGCTATTCTTTAGATTTATCATGTTTACATCATGGTTTAAGCCCTTTTTTAAAAGTTCTCCACAGTTTTGGGTCGTTCCATATTTTGAGCTAAAAACAATCAAAGTTTTCATAATCAGCCTCCTATCTATCTAGGGTTTACATAGTATAACTTAATTTGTACATGTACAAATACTCAATGTTTCTGGGAGTTTTGGACATGTATAAATTAAAGTCTTTACTTAAATCCCTATAATTCTTTCTCATGAACACTTATTAATAACACCATGCTTAAGACAGCTGCTATTATTAATATTGCTGGAAATACTATTATTTCGCCTTTACTAATTTCCACTCCGGCTTTCATCTGTGCCAGTGCCATGGCTGAGACAGCTGCCGATAGGGTAACACTCTTAATCAAAAAAACAGCGGTAAGTAAATATCCCCATGATCTATTTTTTAGTAATAAGACTGCTGAAAGTATGGCAATTGGAACAATTATACTAATGTCTAAAGCTTGAATAACTAGGGTTGAATATGACTCTAATCCGATAGGTACGGCATTGCCAGTAAGGGATGGAATAATACGACCCATCCACATAAGTAAAATAATAATTCCTATGAAAGTCGAAAACCCAGCGATAATTTTCCTAGGCAGTTTTTTTGAGAATCTACAGTATAATCTATTTATATCAATTGTCTGTAGGGTAAAAATAAACGAAAATAGACTAAGTGAGAATAGTATTACATAGACAATAAAAAGCTTGTTATATGAAGCAAGAAATGAATATGATACATAGGTATACAGGAAATAGCCCAGGGTTCCAGCAAGCAAAAGTTTCCCCTTTAACTTGTCATTTTTAAATAAAACTAATGCTGTTATCATTAAGGGCACTCCAATAACCAATGTTACTATATCCTGTGCAACTGCTTGAGATGCCATGGAAACCGAGTCATACTTATATAAGCCACTGCCTTGAATCTGTACAGCCTCACCCCTTAAAGTAGTAAATTCAAATTCTTCTCCCTCAGTTTTCAAAAAAATTCCTACAGCAGATGACAATATTGCTAGAAAAATAATAATAACTATAAAACTAATTATTGTCCTCTTTAATCCCATAACCTTTATCACTCCCTAGGGATAAATCAATCTTATAATAATATTACTTCAAAATAGAAGTCATTATTCTTTCTTACTTTTCTTTTAACATCGTTAATTATATTAACAATGTTAATTTTATCATTTCGTTATACAATTTTCAATAATTTCAATTAACTTTCCAGAAAAAAGGAGCTGTCTCATAAAAAAATCTCTTGAAATCAGCCCGGTGGTTTTTTAGCTTAATGTCCCATTTCTAATTTATTAAGCATCTCTTTTACAGCATTTGTATTTTTTCTTAATCCATCTAAAAATTCATCTTTGTCCATATTTCTATATAGATTTCTAAAGATAGCTTTTGTCTTCGAGATATCTTGCTTTGTGATACATATAAGGAATACAAACTCAACCTTTTCTTTTTCCCATTTTATTGGATGTTTAAGAACTGTAAGGGCAATACAAGATTTCTTTACTTCATGGGGTTCACCGTGGGGAATAGCAATACCATTTCCAACCTCGGTTGCCATCATTTTTTCTCTTGATATAACGCTTTGCTTAAATCCCTTTTTAATATATTGCTTCTTTTCTAAAACCCTACACATATCATTTATAACCTGCTCGTAATTTATGAAGGTTTTGCTTCGATAGAAAACCTCTTTTTTAACATATATATCGTTACTACTCTTCGATACAAGCCCTTTATTTCTTTGATTTATATATTCATCTACCTTTCCAATATCCTTCTTTCTAAATAAAGGGCATATGACCAAAACAGGCCTATCAATCTGAAGGGGAATTGTAGAAATAATTAATTCAGCCTTATCAAGCAAATCCTTGGTTATTGATGTTGATGAGACAATTCCAATGATCTCGATTTCTTTAAAGCTTCTTTCAAGCCTTACAGATAATAGCTGTGATGTTCCAATTCCGCTATGACATACTACTAATGTCCTAATCTGTTTTCTATTTCTTTCTACGGCTGCTCCTAAATGAACAGCTATATAACCAATTTCTGATTCTGGAATTTTAATATCCAAATACTTTTCAAATACCCTGCTACACATCCATGCTACACCAAATATGTCTGGATAATTGGCCTTTATTTCATCTAAAATTGGATTTCTAAGTGTCATTCCATATTTAAGTCGATTTATGGTCGGTCTTAAGTGTAAAACTAAACCATTTAAAAGTGCATGATCCTTTTCCAGCTCCATATTTAAGGCATTGCTTGCTATCTCTATAATCCTTTGTGCTATTTCTACTGCTAACTCCAACTCGCCAACCTTTTCAAAGGCGATATTTAAAATACCTAGGTCTTTTTGATGCACCTTACTTCCTAGAATATGAAGAGTAATATATCCAATCTCCGACTCTGGTATCACAATAGCAAAATCTTTTTCCATCTGAATACTCATATCCTTGGCGCATCTAAATTCTTCAGTATATTTAATATTCATTGTGATTTCTTTAGATAAGATAATATCTTTATTCTCTTTAATACGTTTCATTGATATCGCAATATGAATGATTAAGCTTATATAGGCTTCCTGAGAAAACTTGAATTCTAGTTTGTTTTCAACCTGATTAACAATATCTTCTAGTTTTTTATAGTCAATATTAAAGAGTGCTTTCAGCTTTGCTAAGGACTGATAATCAATTCTTCCTTTATATTCTGGATATAAAAGTTCCTGAAGCTCCTCAACATCCTTAACCTCAGAAATCAGGTAGGAAATAGCCTTTCTATAGTCCTCTTCATTACCTATTATCTCCATGCCATGGTTTCTCTTTTTTACTAGCTTTAAATTAAAAGGTTGTATCCATTCATCAATTAACTTTAGATCCCTATGAATCGTCGCAGTACAAACGTATAGTTCATTGGCAAGTTCCCCAGTAGTCAGGCTTCCCGAATGCATAAACAGCCTTTTCAATATAGAATTTTGCCTCGATTCACGGGAATAGGGCTGTACATAATTCAAGTCCTTATTTATTGCATGGAGCAATTGTATTTTATTTTCCTTAGGTCCTTCAATACTAGTTCCTACTCCAGTTTTTTTCTTTAGTCTCAATCCTTCCCTTTCTATAAAATCTTGAAGCTTTTTCAGATCATTCCGTACAGTCTTATTAGATACTTGAAGGTCTAAGGCAATTTGATTTGTCGTAATTGTTTTTTTACTTTCCAATAAAATTTTAGCAATTTTCATTATCCGTTCCACAGGCCTTCACCTCCATGGATAAAAGAGAAGAACTAGACTCTAACTCCTTGTTATAACTAGAATTATTAGCTTCTAATCAAGCTTTATTCAACAAAATTATTATGGGGTATGTAATCATTTACTTTTATTGATATGTTGAATGATTTTATCTAGAAGAGGCCCTGTTTTTTTAATAACATCACCTATGGATACACTGACAACTGGTATCCCTTTAAATCTCTCTCTTCCCTTTATGACCATATCCTTCGTTAGTATTACAACATCTGCTCCTTCCAAGTCCCTTTTAGTAATTTCGTTTTCTATACCGATTGAACCTTGAGTTTCTACTTTTATATCAAATCCCTTTGACTTAGCTTCCTTTTCTAGGGCTTCTGCAGCCATATAGGTATGGGCAATGCCGGTTGGACATGCAGTTACGGCTAATATTTTCATTTCCATCTCCCCTTTATTCCTATTGTGGTAATATTTTATTTTCTTAATGTTTAAAATATTCCTTTTTTATTATCATATACACAAGCTGTGGTAATAAATAATGAATTCCTCAATATTGTGGTAATTTTTCGTTTTTCTTCTAACTAAAGCTAGCCCTTATCAATCATAGAGCTAGCCTTAGTTTCTAATCTATTTCTTTTTATGTTAAAACTAAAATTCTATACTTATTTCATCAGATCCTTCTTCTATCTTTTCTTCATGCACTTCCTTCTTTAGTGCATTAACCATAAATACAGTTACTGAAATACCTACTAGTACCGCCACTATAAACATTACCTTATTATCAACTACTGGTAAAACTATGGGACCACCATGTGGTGCATGGTCTCCTACCTTTCCTATGGCAGCTACTGCTGCTCCAATAGCAGATCCAACCATTATGGAAGGGATAACCCTTATTGGATCTGAAGCTGCAAAGGGAATCGCGCCTTCAGTAATCCCTATAAGTCCCATGGCAATAGCACCTTTGCCCGCTTCCTTCTCAGCTTCAGTATATTTGCTTGGTTTTAACAGTGTTGCGACACCCATTGCTAATGGAGGTATACAGATTGCTACTGCTACAGGTCCCATTACGGTATATACACCTTCTCCAATCATCGCTGCACCAAACATAAAAGCAACTTTATTTACAGGACCACCCATGTCAAATGCAATCATTGAACCCATTATTATGGCAAGAAATACTGCATTTCCTGTACTCATGCTTCTTAAAGCTCCAGTCATTGAATCCATAAAACTACTAATTGGCGTTCCAATTATATACATTACAATAGCTACAATTGCAGTTGTAACTAAAGGTATTACGAAAATTGGCATTACTGCTTTTAATTGTTTAGGTACTTTCCATGATCTTACCCATCTAGCAGTATAACCAGCTATAAAACCTGCAATAATACCTCCTAAGAATCCAGCCCCAATTTCATTTGCTAAGGCTCCACCAACTAGACCTGGTGCTATACCTGGTCTATCTGCAATACCAAAGGCAATAAATCCAGCTAATACAGGTACCATAAGTCCAAAGGCTTTTACACCAACGTTTAACATCTTTTGTAGAAATGGATTAGTTACATTTGCCCCTGTTCCTGCTTCTACTCCACTAAGTGCAATGGATAGGGCAATTAATACTCCTCCTATTACGACAATTGGGATCATATAGGATACCCCTGTCATAAGATAGGTCCTCAGCTTTTTTACTTCGCCCTTCATTTAATAATCCCCCTTCAACTTAGTTATATTGCTCCCAGGAACATTGCGTCTTCACAAACTATAGTCAAAATAAGTCCTAAATACATACATATAGAGATTCCAATAGAACTATTAATTTATACACATCGAGAACTCCCAGAGGTGCTGAGTATTTGGATGTGTGTAAATTAAGTTTTACTAGTGACTCTCTTTAAATAAAAATTTCAAGGTCATAATTATTTTGCGAAAAGCATGTCATTTCCTGAGAAAATTTTATCTATTTAACTTTAAAACCTCTAACCAACGGTGCTTTCTATTACTTTTATTAATAGTTCCTCATCATTAGTTTCTTTAAGTTGCTTTATAAATTCCTCATCCATCAGTTTTCTTGACAGTGCTGCTAATATCTTTAGATGCTGATTCGATGACTCCTGTGGTACAGCAATTAGAAATACAATGTTTACAGGTTTTTCATCTAGGGATTTCCACTCAATTCCTTGACCCATCCTACCCAAAGCCAGACTTGGAACCTTTACGGCATTACTTTTCCCATGAGGTATCCCTATGCCGAATCCAATACCCGTAGAGGATAAGCGCTCTCTCTCCATGACTACCCTTATATACTCTTCCTTATCGTTGAGTCTTCCACATCTGTCCATCAATTCCGCCATTGCTTTAATCGCTTCTTCTCTACTAATACAATTTAGATTCAAATCTATGAGATTTATGTCAATAATTTTATTCATCACAGCTCACTCCATTCTAGTCTTTTTCTATTCTCCCCCTTTGTTATATTAATCATATCACTTTTAAGTTGGGTATATATTGCCGCCTATTGCCAGATTGATGTGGTAATATTAGTTTTTTCAGTTATAAGATTTAATTCATTCTTCTAGGTCTCAAAAAATCAAGAATCCTTTCCAGCTTATTTGCTAGAAAGGATTAAGTAGTATATAAATATGAATTTTTAAAATGAATACATATAACTTAAAGCTCGTTATATTAATTCATCTAATGATTCCTTTAGATCTGTAATTATATCCGCTGAGCTTTCCAGTCCAACTGATAATCGTACTAGTCCATCTGTTATTCCAGCTTCAAGTCTTTCTTCTCTTTCATATGGTGAGTGAGTCATTGAAGCAGGATGTTGGATTAGTGTCTCAGCGTCTCCAAGGCTTACTGCTAATTTACACATTTTTAAGGAGTTCATTAATTTCTTTCCTTCTTCTAGTCCACCCTTTAATTCAAAGGCTATTATCGCGCCTGGCAAGGACATTTGCTCTCTAGCTAATTCATATTGTTCGAAACTCCTTAAGCCTGGATAGTATACCTTTTCAATGGCAGGATGACCTTCTAAAAATTCTGCTACATCCATAGCATTCTTGCAATGCTTTTCCATTCTCACCTCTAGAGTTTTCATACCTCTTAATATCAAGTACGCGTCGAATGGTCCTAATGACGCTCCTGTCATATCCTTAACACCAAATAATCTTACCTGATCAATAAATTCCTTAGAACCTACTACAAGTCCAGCAATAACATCTCCATGGCCATTTAAGTATTTAGTAGCCGAATGGATAATTACATCTGCTCCCATTTCTAGCGGTCTTTGAATATATGGAGTAGCGAAGGTATTGTCTACCACTACCAGGCAATCTTCCTTTTCATGGGCTATCTCGGCTATAGCACCTATATCTGTAATTTTTAATGTAGGATTAGCCGGAGTTTCAAGATATATCAGTTTTGTATTTTCCTTCATAGCTTTTCTAACGTTTTCTGGATTGCTCACATCTACAAAAGTTACTTCAACTCCAAATCTTGTAATTCCATGGCTTAGGTATGCATGGGTACAACCATAGATTGCATCTGCTGAAATAACATGATCACCAGCCTTTAATGCAGTCCAAAAGGCAGATGTTATTGCTCCCATCCCCGAACTTGCAGACATAGCGGCTTCTCCACCTTCTAATATAGCTATCTTTTCCTCTAGCTGCATATTAGTTGGATTTCCGAGTCTAGTATATATGAATCCTTCCTCTTCTAGTGCGAAACGCTTTCCACCTTGCTCTGCTGATTCAAATACAAAGGTAGATGTCTGATAAATCGGCGTTGCTAATGCACCAGTCGTTGGGTCAGTCTTATTTCCACCGTGTATAGCCTTAGTTGCAAAACCTTTATTTTGTAAAGCTTCCCTTTTCATATGAAACTCCTCCTTTTGTTTATGCAATATATATTATACTCAACTATATTAAGCAATTTACATGCCAAACTCATTTCGTTGAAAATACTTGCTAATAAATCCCAGGTTTTGACAATTGGTTATATGATGAACCATTTCTCAAGAAAATGTAAAGAAAAGTTTCCAATCGGAAACTTTTCTTTACATTAGTTCAAATTATATTTATTAATCTTATTTATAATCGTAGTGTGGGAAACTCCTAATTTTTTTCGCAGCCTTCCTGATGCTTTTGCTCTCTTGTAAAACATCCTGTATAACTTTTCTTTCAACCCTTTCAACAATATCTTTTAGTCTATCACCTCTGTTAAAGGATAGGTTATTAGTTTTAAGGTTAATACCGTTTTTAGCATCCACTACTATATCATCTCTTTTTAAAACGTTTCCTCTACAAAGAAGCATAGATCTTTCAATAACGTTTTTAAGTTCTCTAACATTACCCTTCCATTCATGGTTCATAAGGCCCCTTACAAATTCTGAATCTGCATACTTTATGTTCTTCCCCAGCTTCACATTTAATTCATTTATAAAATAATTAACTAAATGAGGAATATCCTCAATTCTTTCCTTTAATGTGGGAATATATATGGGCATAACATTTAACCTATAATATAAATCCCGTCTAAATTCATTAGCTTCTATCATTTTTTCCAAATCTCTATTAGTAGCCCCTATTATCCTTACATCTACCTGTTCTTCTTCCGTACCTCCAATTTTTCTTATGGTTCCATCCTGAAGAACACGTAGAAGCTTTGCCTGCATAGTCATGGACAGTTCGCCAACTTCATCAAGAAATAGTGTTCCTCCATTAGCTATCTTAAAAAGCCCTTCTTTTCCCGTTAGCGCTCCAGTAAAACTTCCCCTTTCAAATCCGAACAATTCACTTTCTATTAAGTTATCCGGTAGCGCTGCACAATTTAATATAACAAATTTCTTGTTATTTCTATCACTTAGTTTATAGATTGCCTTCGCAAATAATTCTTTTCCAGTTCCGCTTTCGCCCCTTAATAAGATGGTAGAGCTACTCTTCGCAACGGCTAAAATCATTTTTTTCACATCGTCAATCTTAGAACTATTCCCTATGATTTCCCTAAAGGCTCCCTCATCACTTTGTAGAACAACATTGGCAATTTTCATAGCATCATCAAAATCCTTTATTGAGATAACGAATCCATGATTTTTATTATCGTCATCGTTAATGGCCTTAAGTGAAACTAAATACAGATTCTCACCCTTATCATTTCTTATTTTTAGTTTGACATTTTCAAACTCTTGGCCCTCTTCAATGAAATCTCTTATATTAGGTTTATCATAAAATAGTTTCCGTATATCTTCTCCCAATACTTTGTCTTTTTTTATATTTAAATATTGTTCGCAATAGTAATTAAATATCTCAATCTCAAAATTCTTATTAACAGTTATTATTCCTTTATCAACGGAATCTATAGTTGCAAAAAGCTTTTTTTCATTTACTTCATAACTGAGGAGCTTAGTTTCCTCTATTGAAATAATCCCATCAACTCTGCGAAGCTCCTCTAAAATAATATCCTTCAGCTTACTATCTATCATTTTAAGCTTAACACAGAATTTATTAGGAAATACCTCTAAAGAATCAATACTAAGATCGTTTTTATAAAACACCTCTAAAACCTTATATGTCATACCTACTCTATCCTGGGTAGTTATCTCTAGCCTAGTAAATTTTTTCATACATCTCACCCAACTTAAGCTTTTTCCTTATTCTATACCACTCTCTAAGTTACATGCAAGAATTTCCTTTTAGATGAGAAAATTTCATAATTCTAACTTGGCACAATTGCATATGCGAATATCATCCTATGGAAAAATATGTCTTGACATTTTAAGATTACATGTGTAAACTAAATCTTGTAATTACATATGTAAACGTAATATTTCATGTAAAGAAAATATTAAGGAGGTCTTTCTATGCCTAGTCCTAAGATATCAGAATCTGAATGGGAAATAATGAAAATCATATGGGAATATAATCCCATAACTTCAGAAAGAATAATAGATTTTTTACGTGGTAAGGTTCCATGGACTGAACAGACCATAAAGACATTTATAAATCGTCTAGTTAAAAAAGAAGCACTTGGGTTCGAAAAGTCAGGACGTCGATATCAGTATTACCCATTGATTTCTAAAGAAGAATGTATAAAAGAAGAGAGTAAGTCTTTCTTCAATAGAGTATTTAATGGAGCTTTAGGTATGATGATATCAAATTTTATAGAAGAAGCCCATCTATCTGATGAAGAAATAGATGATCTTAAAAGAATACTTGAAGAAAAGAAGACTGGAAAGGACAAGTAGTAATCGTAAATAGCCTATATTCTGTAATCAATTGAAGTAAAAAAGGGGGGATTTGATATGGATATGGTTTTCATGATTTTTTCATTAGTCTTAAACTCTTCACTTGAAGCAAGTATAGTAGCATTATTGATTCTGTTAATAAAAAATCTTTTTCGTAATGTCATTAATGCCAGACTCCATTATATTTTATGGTTTCTGGTGCTAATACGACTTCTTATACCCTTTCTTCCCGAAAGTAATCTAAGTCTGTTTAATATTTTTCAGACTGAAGTACTGGGTGTTGAATCGGATTTTGAAAAAAGTACTCCCTTCCAGCCAAACTACTTTATAGGTATAAGTAAAGAACTATCTGAAGGAGAATTATATGAAAATCAATTACTTGATACATATGATGAAAATAATACAGATAACTTAACGAAGCAAAGCAAAAACTTAATAGGTTTAAAAATAATATCTTTGATATGGTTTACAGGATTTCTTTTTATGATTCTACTAATATTCCAATCTGCAGTTAGAATTAAATTAAAAACTAAGTATTTTAGTAAGGTAACCGATACAGAGATTCTAGGGCTATTGAATGAATGTAAAAAACAACTAGGAATACACAAAGAAGTTCCTATCTATACTGGAGATTATTTTAAGAGCCCTTGTATTTACGGTATGCTTAGGCCATGTATCTATTATCCTAAAAATATGTTTACAGACACTAACTACCCTAAGCTTTACCATATACTTCTGCATGAGCTAGCTCACTATAAAAGAAAAGATCATTTTGGGAATCTGTTGGGAGCTTTAGCATTATCTATACATTGGTTCAATCCGGTTGTGTGGATTTGCATAAAAAAAATGCGCATGGACAGAGAGCTTGCATGTGACTCATACGTTTTGGAGGTCATTGGAGAGGACAGAGCTATATCCTATGGAAGAACTATAATAGAATTCTTAGAAAACTTCTCATTAACTAAACCACAGGCTAGTCTATTGTTTTTTTATGAACAAAACAATCAATTCGAAAGGAGAATACAGATGATTAAAAACTTTAAAAATGGATCTTACAAGATATCTCTAATAACCATAATTCTTTTTACAATTATAGGATCTGTTATACTCACTAATGCCGTTGCCCATGAGAATGGGAAAAACAGTGTTAGTCAAAATGCTTCTACAGAAACCGACAGTAAGCTAACTGAATCTACATATGAGGATAAGGTTATCGTTATAGATCCTGGTCACGGGGGTCATGATCCCGGAGCCCTTAACCCTAATCTTGAACTTGAAGAAAAAGAGATTGTTTTAGATATATCTTTAAGACTGAAAAAACTTCTTGAAGATAAAGGCTTTAAAGTGCATATGACCCGTGAAGATGATACATATATTAAATTACAGGAAAGAGCTACTTTTGCAAATGAGCTTAAAGCCGATGCCCTTGTAAGTATCCATATAAATGCCCACTCTAAAAGCGATATGGAGGGAGTTCAAGCCTTTTATTACCCAGATGATGATAGAGACAATAAAACATTGGCTGCAACTATAAATGACTCCCTAGTTAAAAAACTAGAAGCATCTGATCAAGGAATAGTCGAAAGACCTAAACTAATTGTTCTTAGGGATACAAAAATGCCTGCTATTATATTATCTATGGGATTTTTAACAAATCCAAAGGAGGGAAAACTTCTAAAACAGGATGACTATAGGCAAAACTGCGCTGAGGGCGCATATAATGGGATAATTGAATATTTCAATAGGGTGTTGGTGAAATAGATTTTAATAGTTAAATTCTGGGGCTCTATTCTTCGGCTTAATAATTGTACATTGTCAAAATATGTCTATATCTCCTTCTATAATGATCCGATGTTTATTTAGATGATATTTTAAGGGGGATAATCATAATGAAGATTGAGATGAGCAATCAAATGTTTAATTATTCAAACGTTAACCAACCTAACAACTTAAATTCAATTGACAATACTTCTAAACAAAACAGCGTACTGCAGAACATTGCAGATAACATCCAACAGAAAGGTGATATGCTAACTTTATCAAAGGATGCAAAACTTAAACTACAGCTAAGAAACCTTAAAAAGGTCAATAAACTCGAGAAAAAAAGTGACGAGCTGAAGAAAAAAATAGAAGATAAACTTAATTTATTGCAGGATGTCTATGATACTTTAGGATCCGTAAGAGATTTAATAAAAGAGTCTATGAAAGAGCTTACTTCAGATAGTAAAAAGAAAGATCTTCAACAAAAAATCGATGATATATGGAAAGACATTAAGGATACAGTCCTTACTGTTTTAGATAAGGAAGAGCAAAGTCTCAATAATAAGACCCAGGATATAGCTGAAGATCAAGTAGCTAGCGAAGCATTAAAAACAGATAAAGGTCTGAAAGGTTCTGATAGTGATGCTTCCCTAGTAGAAAATGCTAACGAAGACGATAATTTAGATACTAAGAACAGTCCAGATTCAAAAAATAAGGAAGATCAAATAAACACTGATTTTAATAGTTTAGATATTATTAACTCACCCTTCAAGGCCTTAAAACTTATCGATAAAGCTAAGGAGTTAATTTTAAAAGAAATATCTGAATTAGGTATGGAACTAGGAAAAACTCAAGAAGAAATTGACAAATTGTTGGGTAGATATGTGCCTAAAAAGAAAACCATGGAAACAACAGATGAAAATAATGCAGTTGAGGACAAGGAAGATACAAAAAAACAAACCTCCGCTCCTGTGGAGTAAACTTTATAATTAGGCTTTTAGTCAAACCCACTTTTAAATAGGAACTACCAATTATATAAAGGTAGTTCCTATTTTTTAATGCTTTTACTATTTTTTATACCGTTTATATAACTCTTCTCTGATTTCTTCAATAGTTACATTTCTATCGGCTAATAGCACTAATAAATGATAAATAAGGTCAGAAACTTCATATACAATTTCTTCCTTATCATCATTTTTTGAAGCTATTATAACTTCACTGGTTTCCTCACCGACCTTTTTAAGTATTTTATCTATTCCCTTTTCAAATAAGTATTTTGTATATGAACCCTCTACGGGCTCTTCTTTTCTATTTAGAATTCTTTCATAAAGTAGATCAAATACCTTTGATACTTCTACATTCTTTGTCTCATCAGCTTCCAATATAGAACTGTAAAAGCAGCTGTTTTGCCCTGTATGGCATGTCGGTCCCACGGGCTTTACTGCAATCAACAATGTATCTTGATCACAATCATATTTGATTCCCTTTACCACCTGGAAGTTACCCGAAGTTTCACCCTTGTTCCATAGTTTTTGTCTACTCCTACTGAAGAACCAGGTTCTTTTCGTCTCGACAGTACGCTTTAGTGATTCCCCATTCATATATCCAAGCATTAGAACTTCTTTACTGCTGTAATCCTGTATTATTGCAGGAATCAATCCCTTTTCATCGTATTTTAGGCTATCCATATCTATCATTTAAAAATCTCTCCTGACTTCAATACCGTTATCGTAGAGGTATTCCTTGAGCTTTGCTATTTCGATTTGTTTATAGTGAAATACCGATGCTGCCAGTGCTGCATCAGCCTTGCCTGCTTTTAAGACTTCTAAGAAGTGCTCTCTATTGCCTGCCCCTCCTGAAGCGACAACAGGTATATTTACTGCCTCTGAAATTTTCTTTGTTATATCTATACTATAACCATTCTTAACTCCATCAGAATCTATGGAATTAAGTACTATCTCTCCAGCCCCAAGCCTCTGCCCTTCTAGTGCCCACTCTAGAGCTTTTAGCCCTGTATTTATCCTACCACCATTAATATATACGTCCCAATCGGCTCCATTTCTTTTTACATCCATCGAAAGGACTACACATTGACTCCCAAACTTAAGGGCAGCCTCTGTTATAAGCTCTGGCCTTTTGGCGGCAGCTGAATTTATTGACACCTTATCTGCTCCCGCCCTAAGTACCTTGGTAAAATCATCTATAGTTCTTATTCCTCCACCTATGGCAAAGGGAATGTTTATATTTTCAGCAGTTCTTTCAACTACATCAATAAAAATATCTCTATTTTCATTAGAAGCAGTTATGTCATAAAAAACCAGTTCATCGGCTCCATTGTCAGAGTAAAACTTAGCAAGGACTACAGGATCTGCAACATCCTTTATATCCTTAAACTTTTTTCCCTTTACAACTCTTCCCTTATCCACATCAAGGCATGGAATTATTCTTTTCGCAAGCATATTACACCTCCTATAATCGTGCTACCTTAAAATTTATTAATCCTTAGAGTAGCATTAGTATAGCTCACTTAGATTAACCTTTCCTTCATAGAGGGCCTTGCCTACAATCGCCCCATAGAGATTCATTTTTTCTACTTCTTCTACATCTTCTTTTTTTCCTATTCCACCGGATGCAATGATATCTATATCAACATTTTCCTTTAATCTTTTAAGCTCATAGAAATTTGGCCCTATCATTGTGCCATCTTTAGAAATATCGGTATAAACGATGGTCTTCACACCCTTTTTCTGAAGCTCCTTTGCAAAATCTATGGCTTCTATTTCACTGCTATTTGTCCATCCATCTACACAAACGTATCCATCCTTAGCATCTATCGATACTACTACTTTTTCACCAAGATTCTCTACAAGTTCTTCTACAAACCCCTTTATCTTAATTGCAGAGGTTCCAACGATTATTCTTTCTACTCCTAAAGCTAATATCTCCTTAGCTCTTTCCAGAGTTCTTATGCCTCCGCCGACTTGTATTGGGATATCTACAGATTCTACTATTTTTTTAATTAGATTCTTATTTACGAGTTCTCCTGTTAGAGCTCCATCTAAATCTACAATGTGTAAGTACTTTGCCCCTTCATTTCTCCATTGCTCAGCTACAATAGTGGGATCATTGTTATATATAGTCTCTTTATCGTATTTACCTTGATAAAGCCTCACACATTTCCCACCTCTGATATCTATTGCCGGGAAGATTATCACCCTATCATCTCCTTTATGTTCTTTAGCAGCTTCATTCCAGTTTTACCGCTTTTTTCAGGGTGAAATTGCATTCCCACTATATTATTTTTTCTCACAACGCCTGGTACCTTAGCTCCGTAATCCGTCCAGAAAACTACATCCTCTTCATTTTGTGGTTTTAAATAATATGAATGAACGAAATATACATATTCCCCTTCTGCTATATCCTTTGCTATTTCATCTTCTTTAGCTTTAATCAAATTGTTCCATCCCATATGGGGGACCTTTAAATCTCCTTCAAATCTAACTATATCGCCCTCTAAAAGTCCAAGGCCCTCCCATTCGCCATCTTCGTAGCCCTTTTCAAATAAAAGCTGCATACCTAGACAGATTCCAAATATAAGCTTTCCGCTCTTTACGTTTTCCTTTATACAATCTACTAGATCGCACTTTCTTAGATTATCCATAGCATCCTTAAATGCTCCAACGCCGGGAAGGATCATTGCAGAACTCTGATTTATGACCGCCTTATCTGCAGTTACCACCACATCTAAGTCTAGACTTTTAAAAGCCTTATATACGTTTTTTATGTTTCCCACTCCATAATCTATAATTGCTATCATATTAATCCCTCCTTTAGGGCAAAGCCGTCTAAAGTTGCTTTGCAGTTGTAGTCACCTTTCAACTTTTTTATAGCATCCCCTTCGTAGACATAACACCCTTAATATTTTCATCTATTCTTACAGCTTCCTTAAGTGCTCTACCGAAGCCTTTAAATACGGATTCTATAATGTGGTGGTTATTTTCTCCATATTGTAGATTTATATGGAGGGTGATATCAGCATTGTTAACTAGTGCTATGAAAAATTCCTTTAAGGTTTCTGTTTCAAAATCTCCAACGTACTCTCTCGTTAGAACAACATTAAACTGTAAATAACTTCTTCCACTTATATCTAAGGAAACTATTGAAAGAGCTTCGTCCATCGGGGTGAATACTGTGGAGTATCTTTTTATTCCTACCTTATCCCCGAGGGCTTCCTTAACGGCTTTTCCAAGTACAATACCCAAATCCTCTACGGTATGATGGTTATCTATTTGTAAATCCCCTTTACATTTTGCCATAAGGCTGAGCTGTCCATGCTTCGTCATTAAATTAAGCATATGGTCTAAGAAGCCTATTCCTGTATCTATCTCGGATTTTCCATTACCTTCTAATCCAAGCTTTAGGACTATATCTGTTTCCGTTGTTTTTCTGGTAATCTCAGCAATTCTTGCCATATCTACACTTCCTTTAAAATCTTCAGTACTTTTGTATTTTCATCCTCTGTTCCAATAGCTAATCTAATGCAGTTACCTAGTACTCCTTCTGTACCAAAGCCTTTTACTAGAATTTTTTCTTCTTTAAACCTTGGAATTAGATCATTATACTTTCCTGTTCTTATTAATATAAAGTTACTTTTACTTGGTATAGCTTCAATTCCTTCTATGTCATTTAATTCCTCGAATACTCTTTCACGTTCAGCTTTTATAGCCTCAATATATCCACCTACAGCCGATCTATTATCTAGTACAGTTTGCCCTATAAGCTGGGATATAGAGTTTAGATTATAGGGAGGCTTTACCTTGCTTAAAATTTCTATTGTATCTTTACTAGCTACCCCATATCCTATTCTCAATCCCGCAAGCCCGAAGGCCTTTGATAAGGTTCTAAGTACTATTAGCCTTTCATACTCATTTATTTTGTCTATTAGGGTTTCACCGTCAAATTCATAGTAGGCCTCGTCGACAACTACTATAGATGAAGTATTGTCTAAAACCTTTATGATATCTTCTCTATCAATTCCCCTTCCCGTAGGATTGTTTGGAGTACATAGGAATATAACCTTGGCCTTATTTTCATTAGCAGCAGAAATTATATTATCTATTTCAATACTAAAGCTCTCATCCCCAGCTACTTCTATTAGATTTCCTCCAGCTATTTGAGTGATTACTTTATACATAGCAAAGGATGGACTGTGGGTAACAACATTGTCGTTCTTATCTACAAAGGCATCTATAATCATCTTCAGAAGCTCGTCTGAGCCATTTCCACATAGGATATTTTCTTCATCCATTCCAGTATATTTTGCTAGGGCTTGTTTAAGGTCTGTAGATTCATTATCAGGATATCTATTAGGTGTCTGTTCCCATAGTTTTTCTAAAACCCTTCCACCTATATCATCAAGGATGTTATATGGACTCTCATTTGCATCTATCTTAATTTTATATTCTTCTTCTATAACTCTATAGGGTTTCAAATTTATTACACTCTTTTTAACTAGTTCCTTCATGGCTAAAACCTCACTTTTATAGAATTTCCATGGGCCGATAGCCCCTCTGCCTTGGTAAAGGAAATCACTTCGTCCTTTATATTTCTCAGTGCTTCCTTATTATAGTAAAGTAAACTTGATTTCTTCATGAAATCATATGTTCCAAGGGGCGATGAAAACTTTGCAGTTCCAGATGTAGGAAGGGTATGATTTGGACCAGCAAAATAATCTCCTACAGGTTCTGGTGTATATTCCCCTAGGAAAATTGCACCAGCATTTTTAATTTTTGGAATGAGTTCGAAGGGGTTATCAAACATAACTTCTAAATGCTCTGGAGCTATTTCATTACTGATTTTAATCGCTTCATCTACATCCTCTGCTATAAATATATATCCATAGGTCTCAAGGGATTTTTCAATAATTTCTCTTCTATCTGAGGCTGCCGTTTGTATTGTTACCTCTTCCTTGATCTTCTCAGCGAACTCCTTAGATGTCGTAACCAATATGGAAGATGCCATCTCATCGTGCTCAGCCTGAGATAATAGGTCTGCAGCTATGAACTTTGGATTTTTATCCTCGTCGGCAAGGATACATATCTCACTTGGCCCAGCTATCATATCTATGTCAACTAAACCAAATACTGCTCTCTTTGCTCTAGCAACATAGATATTTCCGGGCCCTACTATCTTATCTACTGATTTTATGGTCTCAGTTCCATAGGCTAGGGCTGCTACCGATTGAGCTCCACCTATTTTGTATATCTCATTTATGCCCGAAACATTCGCTGCTGCCAATATATATGGATTAACCTTTCCATCTTTGCTTGGAGGAGTCACCATGGCTATAGATTCTACACCTGCTACTTTAGCAGGAATGGCATTCATTAAAGCGGTAGAGGGATATGCCGCTTTCCCTCCTGGAACATATATCCCGACCCTTGCTAAAGGCCTTACTATCTGACCAAGTATAATACCTTCCTTATCATTAGTCAGCCATGATTCTTGCAGTTGTTTTTTGTGATAAAATTCTATATTTTCCTTAGCGGCTTCTAGAATCTTCAAAAATTCATCTCCAACTATTTGAAGGGCTTCTTCAATCTCTTCTTCAGTGACCCTTAAGTCTTCAAGCTCTGCCTTATCGAACTTAGCTGTATACTCAATTAAAGCCTTGTCACCATTCCTTTTCACATCATTTAATATCTCATAAACTACCTTATCAACATCGGTAAAATCATCTTCTCCCCTACTTAGGAGGGAATCAATTACTTCTTTATAATTGTCGTCTCTTATATCAATGATTTTCAACGCACTAACTCCCCTTTATGTTGTTAGGCCTACACAATGGCTTCCAATCCATTTATCAGCTTCTCTATTTCTTCATTTTTAGTCTTTAGACTTACCTTATTTACTACAAGCCTTGCACTTATATCATACATTTCTTCAAGTATTACCAATCCATTTTCCTTCAATGTCTTGCCCGTCTCTACAATATCCACAATAACATGTGAAAGTCCTAGTATAGGGGCGAGCTCGACTGAGCCATTTAGCTTGATTATCTCTGTCAATACTCCTTTTTTATTGAAATAATTCTTAGCTATATTAGGGTATTTAGATGCTATAATCAATTTCTTACTTGCACTAGATACTTGATCCTTGAATCCAGCCACGCATATTTTGCATTTTCCCATATTAAGATTTAATATTTCATATACATCTGCTCTATTTTCCATGAGTACATCCTTACCTACAACCCCTATATCAACTGCTCCCTTTTCTACATATACAGCTACATCTGCAGATTTCACAAATACTAATTCTACTTTTTCTTTATCATCTAAGAAAGTAAGTTTTCTGCTTTTTTTAGAATAATCTTTAAATTTTACACCTATCTGTTCAAGTAAGACTATTGAATCCTCTGCAAGTCTCCCCTTTGCTAAGGCTATTTTAACGGTATCCACTGGAATTCTCCCCCTAATGTATAGATGCTATAACTTCATTGCAGTCTAAAAATTTATAAAATTGATTAATACTATATCTTCTGACTTGGTTTTTATAAACATCGATAATTTTTAAAAACTCTTCTTCTACTTCAATGATCTCCCTTGTATTTCTAAAGGTCGAATTTTTTACATGGAGCCCTATATCATCATTGTAGGAATCGGATTCAACTATAAAACCTCTGTCTCTTAGGTTTTGAGAAATATCTATGGCATGGTTTCTTAATTCCTTCTTATAAAGAACTAAATAATCCGTAAGACAGTCTACTTCTCTTTTAATCTCATACATCTCCATCACCTCAATCAATTTATTTATGTTCAGTCCCAGCCCACAAGCCGGTTTGTTTACGCCAAATTGCTTTGTTAAGCTATCATATCTTCCACCACTTAAAACTACCTCTCCAAAGTTATTAACATATCCTTTGAAAATTATGTCTGTATAATAGCCCTGTTCCTTAGTAAAACCTAAATCAAATATTATATATTTATCAAAACCGTAATCCTTCAGTATATTGTATACCTCTTCAAGGTTATCAAGGGCCTTCTCCATTTTTTCATTTATAACTAGCTCCCTTGCCCTATCCAGAACCTTTTCAGGCCTTCCAAAAAGCTTTGGAATACTATAAAATTTCTCCTTTAGATTAGCTGGCAAATCAGTATTTTTTAAAAATTCCTTTAGATCCCCATAGTTTTTGTTTTCAATCAGACTATGGAGTTGCATCTTTTGAATTTCATCGAATTTTACCTCATCAATAAGTCCATTTAAAAATTCAACCTGCCCTAAATCTATATGAAAGTCTTTAAAGCCACATTCTAATAAGCATTTGATCCCTATGGCTATAACTTCTGCATCACAATCTGGCTTAGCATTACCAAAATACTCTATTCCACCTTGAATAAACTCTCTTTTGTCTCCTTTGCCAGACGACTTATTGGTCCTAAAAATATTTGTTACGTATGTGAACTTTAAGGTCTCATCATCGATCTTATAATTAGTTGCAGCCATCCTAGCCACTGGAATTGTTGCATCAGGTCTTAGAACTAGTATCTTTCCATTACTGTCTATGAGCTTAAACATATTTTCCTTTGGCAGAACTCCTTCTATGCCATTGTATAAATCGTAATACTCAAAGCTAGGTGTTACTATCTGCCTATATCCAAAGCTCCTAAAAATTCTCTTTACCGTACCGATTATTTCTTCTTTAAATTCGAATTCTTCACTGTGTAAATCTTCTACTCCCTCAGGAAATATATCTTTGTAGAGTACCATGGGAAACACCAACTTTCACTTTATTGCTTTACCACGCTAAAGCATTAAAATAATATGTTACTATTTTAATATCTCTTTGCCTTTAAGTCAATACAAAAATTAAATATTTTTATTTTCATAATTTTCAGAAAATATTTTTTTAAGCAAATGACATATAGTAAAATTTTTCATTAAAGTATTGCAAATATCATGCCACACTAATTAGAATTTAGATTCTTCTCTTTTAATCAATGTCAAACATCTTTACTGTACTTTCGATATTTGATCTTCAAACTATCTATTTACAAATGTTTTTGCACTTATAACAGTCTAGATGAGGTGCCAATTTTTTTTGCTTTATATTTTTAAAGAACATATATAATTTCATGTTACTACCTTATAGTGGTTTAAATATCTGTGTTTTCAAATAGTAAAGTGC
>JMSU01000114.1_pt1 | contig 42641 bp, 34 predicted proteins | sample 179011 | NCBI WGS metagenome assembly JMSU01 (sample SAMN02769580, study PRJNA246767) | bioreactor metagenome | isolation source: Culture-1 Bioreactor ArsB derived from microbial biomass from the upper 2 cm... | place: Germany: Bremen | collected day 87 after inoculation
TGAAGTTGTAATCGATTGTTTCGGCGAAGCGTGTCCAGTGCCTTTAGTAAAGGCTCAAAATAAATTAAAAGAGATGGCTATTGGCGATGTACTTATTGTACAAATCGACCATAGTTGTGCTATGAAGAATGTTCCTGAGTGGGCTCGTAAAGATGGTCACAATGTGGAAGTTGAAGAAGTAGACGACGGTGAATGGGAAGTTATCATCGAAAAAGCTCACTAATTAAGGACGAAAGTATGTCGTTTGATGAGCTGTTAGAAATTAATTTTTTTATTAAATAAGAAAATCAAAGCCTTATACGGAGGTGTCATTTTGAGTTCTTTTAAAGAATATTTTATTAAAGTAAGTAAGAATGAGTTCTATAAAAAATGGTTAAAAGATGCATGGCCATATCTAACAGGTGCTATCTTACTTTCATTATTCCAAATCGTAACCTTAGCGACAACAGGTAACCCTTGGGGTGTATCTGGTGTATTTGCTAACTGGGGTGCGTGGATCTATGAAGCAGTTGGTGGTAGTGTTGATAAATGGTATTATTTTAGTAGTGATGGTGCTCAGGCAACACTTAATAATGGTTTCCTCAACGACCCAGGTACTATGCGTAACCTTGGCATTATCTTTGGCGCGTTGCTAGCTACATTACTTGCATCACAATTCAAATTTAAAAAAATCAAATCTAAAAAACAAGTGTTTGCAGCAGTTATTGGTGGACTACTAATGGGTTATGGCGCTCGTATTGCTGCGGGCTGTAACATTGGTGCTTTATTTAGTGGTATTGCATCTCTATCCTTATCTGGATGGGTATTCGCCATTGCTATGTTTTTTGGAGCTATTGTTGGTAGTAAATTACTGGTTAAGTTCTTCATGTAGTATACCCTACTACATGAGCTTAGCTTTCGATAAGCACAGATATAAAATGGAGGATTGGTCATGCCAAGAGAGAAACGCGTAGAGAATTATGATGTTGTTGTTATTGGCGGTGGTGCAGCAGGTCTTACTGCTGCTATCTATTCAGCAAGAGCTAGATTAAGTACACTTCTTATTGAAAAAGCTCTAGTGGGTGGTCTTGCTACTTACACCAATGAAATAGAAAATTATCCTGGCTTCCCTGATAGCCCAAAAGGTGAAGACATTACAAATCAAATGAAGAAACAAGCCGAGAAAATGGGCGTAAAATTCAAGTTAACAGATGTTAAGAGTGTTGACCTTGAAGGTGAAGAAAAAGTTGTTGAGACATTTAGAAATAAATTCATTGCAAAATCTGTTATTTTAGCTACGGGTGGTCGTCCAAGAATAACAAAAGCTAAGAATGAAGAAAATTATCTCTTTGATAAAGGTATTTCCTTCTGTGCGACTTGTGACGCTGCAGCTAATACTGGTAAAGACGTCGTTGTAATCGGTAGTGGTGATGCTGCTATTGAAGAAGGTATGTTCTTAACTAAGTTTGCCAATAAAGTCATTGTATCAGTTATGCATGATGAAGGCATTATGGATTGTAATGAGATTGCAAAAGAAGCAGCTCTTAAGAATCCAAAGATGGAATTTGTGTGGAATACCGTTGCAGACTCTTTTGAAGGTGAAGGACATCTGGATACCGTTGTTCTTAAGAATCTTAAGTCAGGTGAATTAATACCTGTTAAATGTGATAATTGCTTTGAGTTCATTGGCTATATTCCTAATACTGAGATTTTTAAAGATCAGATTGATCTTACTAAACAAGGTTATATTTTAACAAATGATAAAATGAGAACAAATATCGATGGTGTTTTTGCTTGTGGCGATGTCCGTGAGAAATGGTTAAAACAAGTGGCTACAGCTGTTGGTGATGGAGCTATTGCAGGTTTTGCTGCTGAGAAGTTTATTGCTGAACATGAGACATTTAACAGTGTTATTATGCAAGATGAAAAGCCCGGTTTGAACTATATTTACAACGCTATTGATACAACTTCAAGAGAATTTTTAACAGAAGTTGAAAAGATTGAAGCTTTCTTTGGAGATAAGATCGCCGTAAATCGTGTAGATGTCTATAAGTCTACAGGTATTTCTGATCGCTTAGATATTAAGGAGTTTCCAGCTGTTGTTATTACAAAAGACGGTGTTGTTTATGAAAAGCATATTAAAGATTTTACAGAAGATACACTTGTACAGGCACTTAATAGTGCGTTGAGTGCTTCTTAAATCCACTTCGCTTAGCATATTTAGATTTATCATATAGTGACAGTAGTATTCGGATTTGTTTTACTGGGTAGTTTTTTTTGAGGGATACCTATGTAATCAACCCTTATACTACTGTTTTTTATGTTGATCATCTTTCAGACAACTCATATAAATCCCAATACATGTCAATAGAATCCTTTGGATATATTTTATTTTTGTAATTAATTCTTTTCTAATGTCATAGACACCTTTCGAAAAATAGAATGAAATTATCTTTTAATGCACTTTGTAGTCGCCATGCCATTTTAGCGTTTGCTTTTATGGTACAAAATTTCAATCAATACCTAAAAGGAGAGGATTCACCACTTTTAACAAATAATAACAAGTATAAGGAAGTGCGATTAGAATATAAGTAGGTAAAAGCTAGCTCATCACTTTTATGACAGACTATTGAAAACCCCTCTAAGACCTAGAGGGGTTTCAATAATGGTCTTTGGCATGTAGAAATTACACTTTTAGCTCTAAGACTACTGGACAATGGTCGGAACCAAGAACCTCAGATAAGATACTTGCACCTTCTAATTTTTCTTCTAATTTTTTAGAAACATGGAAATAGTCAAGACGCCATCCCACATTTCTGTCTCTGGCTTGACGCATGTAAGACCACCAGCTATAGGCCCCTTCTAGATCCGGGTAGAAGTAACGGAAAGAATCGATGTACCCTGCTTCCAGTAGGTTGGTCATTTGATTACGTTCTTCCATGGTAAACCCTGCATTGTTTTTATTGGATTTAGGGTTTTTTAGATCAATTTCTTTATGAGCTACATTCATATCACCACAGATGATCACAGGTTTTGTCTTTTCCAGTGTTAAAATATAAGCTCTGAAATCATCTTCCCATTTCATGCGGTAATCAAGTCTTGCTAACCCTCTTTGGCTATTGGGGGTATAGACTGTCACCAAATAGAATGAATCATATTCTGCAGTGATAACACGTCCTTCGTGGTCATGTTCATCCATACCGATGTCATAGGTGACCTGGATAGGCTCTTGTTTCGTAAAAATAGCTGTCCCTGAGTAGCCTTTTTTGTCGGCATAGTTAAAATACTGTTGGTAACCATCCAGTTCTAATTCAATTTGTCCTTCGGATATTTTTGTTTCTTGTAGACATAAAATATCGGCGTCTACATCATTGAAGAAGTCTAAGAAGCCTTTTCTGACACAGGCTCTTATCCCATTTACGTTCCACGATATAAGTTTCATATGTTCTCCCTTTCTGTACGTAATGTCTATGTCCTTTGGGACTTTTTTGTATAAAAAATGACACTATATCTCTATAGTATCATTTTAAATTAACCCCTATCATGTGTCAATGCTACAACATGTGACATTTCTCTATATTTTTACCAACTGACTATAATCATTTTTATATCATTATTTCATGTTATCCTTAATAGGTTCTGTCACCATACCATACTTCAATATTTCTTCATCTGTCATAAAATAGATATCGTCTGCTGGTGCAGCATATATGGTGTACCAATAAAAATCATCTTTCCCTAACATATCCTCTATGTATTTTCTATTCATTTCATGTTCTGGACCATCTTTCGGAATTTCTTTAGCCTCCTTCCCTGTACCAACATCTCTCCATGAATGAACCCCTATTTTTGCACCAGTTTCCATGGTTCTCTCATTCCCAGCAAGAAAAAAATCTGTTCCACCAGACGCAACTATACTATCTTTTGTTAGATATGTATTTAATCCCTTTTCTCGTACCCATTTTGCCATGGGAAAATTGGCTTCATCGTCACATGACCCTGGAACGACAAGCATAACAATGGTCTTCACTTGGGGATTCTCTTCTACTATCTTTTTCAACTGTTTTGGCGTTTTACTGTTGATTTCTCCATTCATATAGAGTTTCTCACCATCTACTGTAAATTCAGTTATTACCCTAGCGTTCATATAGATACTTTCTACAATCATTCTAGCTTGTGGAACAAATATAAACACTGCACCTATTATCATAATCATTATTAATACGGCTATTCCTAATTTTTTCTTCATTTGTATCCTCCTAAAAGTCAAAAATCTTGTATAATAGTATTGTAATCTATTCAAAGTATATTAGATTTGTAATATATGAAAATAACAGTAATTGTATTTTGTATATTTTACAATAAGGGTTATGACGAATTGAATGTTCATATATTTTTTAAAATAAGAAAACCATAGATCCATCAGGCGTAATAACTAAGATTTAGGAGGCGTTTACATGTTCATTACGATACATGAGGCTTTGCAAATAGAAAGCCTTAAACCATTTAAAATTGTTGCTGGAAGAACGGGGTTAACAAATAAAATAAAAAAAATTGGTATATTAGACTATGAAACAGAGCATCTGATAGAGAAAAATTTTGTAGAAGGTGAATTTGTAATTAGCTCACTGTTAGTTATAAAAGATAATGTGGAAGCACTATATAAACTGGTAAAAAAGATGATTTCAGTTGGCGTTGGAGGATTAGCCATTAAAAACATCTATTTTGATACGTTACCTGATGAAGTGATTGCTCTTGCAGATGAACAATCCTTTCCTATAATGATATTTAGCCATGTGTATTTTGAAGATATTATTACAAGTATTATGAATGCAGTCAAAGAAAAACAAGACCAACAAATATTATCTTTAAAAATTGATCATCTTTTGTACGGTAATTTAGATCATGTTATTATTAAGAAAATCGCATATGAAATTAATAGAAATTTTGAAGATAATCATATAGTTGCTTATTGTAAAAGAAAAAATAACACCCACCTGATGTCAAAACAAATTTTTAGTAATATAGACACAGACAACTCCTTTAATAAAATCATTCCTTATAAAGATGGCTATGTTGTTATTAATACCTTTAAAAAAATTGATCCTAAAGAAGCCGTTAATATGATTATGAGAAGGTTCGAAATGTTAGGATTCACTTCTAAGGAATATGTTGTTGGGATAAGCGGTTTTTATGAGAAATTATCTGAACTAAACTATGCCATAAAAGAAAGTATCTATGCCCATAAACATGCTATAACCTATAAAAATGACATATCATTATTCAACGAAATTGGGACGAACAAGGTCTTGTTGCCTCTTATTGATAATGAATGGCTACTAAAATATCATGACGACATGATAGAACCCCTTCTAACTTACGATAAAAGCAATGATACCGCATTACTAAAAACTGCAATTGTATATATTGAAAACAATGGTGATATGAAAGCTACTGCAACTCAGTTATTTCAACATAATAATACGATCAGATACAGAATTAATAAGATTAATACACTACTCAATAAAGATTGTCTTAATGCTCATTTTTATGAAGAACTTGCACTTGCTATAAGGATACATAATTTACTTAATGTATCTATGTAAAATCCACAAATATCCCCCCTTGTCATTATAGAATTTTACAAATCCAAATGCCATAAAATAGTTTATGATTAAGAAGGTTCTTCAATACGATTCAATGGACAAGGGGGATTTTCGATGCAAAAACAACTCAAAGCAGATCTGGCACTATTTCTAGTAACAATAGGATGGGGAGCATCTTTTATATTAATACAAGGTTCATTAGAAAATTTGTCTACCTATAATTTTTTGGCAATTAGATTTTTAATTGCATTTCTTTTATCATCTCTTATTTTTATAAAACAGATGCTAAAGATGGATAGAACAACATTGAAATATGGTGTTATTCTAGGTATTATCTTATTTGGTAGTTTCGCTCTTCAAACAGAAGGACTACATTATACGACTGCTTCAAAATCTGCGTTCATCACAGGCTTTAATGTGGTACTCGTACCTGTTTTTTCTTCATTCCTTATGAAAAAAAGGCTTGATAATAAATCGTACCTAAGTGTAGCACTGGCGTTTATTGGATTAGCCATGTTAACATTAAATCATAATATAGCTGGTATCAATATTGGGGATGTATATACGCTTATCTCAGCTATTATATTCGCTTTCTATATCATCTTTGTAGGTAAGTATACAGTTAAGGTGCAATCCATACCATTTGCTGTGATACAAATAGGTGTGGTTGGACTTTTAAGTCTGCTCATCACATTTTCCATAGAAAAACCCATCATGCCTACTGATCATCAGATTTGGATTAATATTATCATATTAAGTGTCGTCTGTACTTCAGGCGCTTATATTGTTCAAAACATAGCACAAAAATTTACAAGTTCAACACACACAGCATTGATTTTTTCAGGAGAGCCTGTCTTCGCAGGCATCTTTGATTATCTTATTTTTGGTGAACTATTAAGCCCAAGGGGAATCTTCGGTGCACTATTGATATTATCAGGTATGCTCATATCAGAAGTCGATATTAAAAAATTCTATTTACGAAAGGATTAATACGCTTGTGTTTACTATCCATAACTCCATCTAATAATGAAGCACATAAACCGCATTACTAATTGTAACAATCCCCTTCTCACCAACAACCTCTACACGATAAAATTTCCTATCCAGTTGAACTTGAAAAACAATCCTACCTTCTTGGCTTACTAAAGTAATTTCGTCTATTAACCCATTCTCTGAATACAATCGTAGTACTTCACCCTGCCCATTCCAATACTCACAAATAAGCTCTGCCTCTATTTCTCCATCAGTCACCTGATAACAACCGCCCATCTGTACATCATCCAATATAAGATTCACACGTGCACTTTCGGGGCTAGCTGTTACACATACCTGACCTCGTCTAATACTTTCTAACATACCCTTACTCGAAAAAGTATCTGTCTTAATCCATGTGGTAGGTGTTCCATACCAGCGTTCCACACCCTTTTCATGGGTATCACTACCACCTACAGCTGTTATACGTTTTCCTTGACATAACTGTTCATGCCACCAATTTATAGCTTTTTGATTCTCTTCACTCCATTGTCCATTCCATACCTCAATGGACCGAAAATCATAATCTTCAAGACCATAATCCCATGACGCTCCATGGAAAGGATGGTTCACCGAAATCATAGCACCTTTTTGTCGTCCCTCCTTAATATACTTATGCATATCCTCAGAATTCTTACATACAAAATGTGATATAGGTTTCGGGTGTCCCAAGAAATTCACATGTCCACCATAGGTCGTCAGCTCAACCCCCTCTATAATCACCAGATTCTCCTGATTTACATAGGCATTATTCTGACTAAAAGTATTGTGGTCTGTAAGAGCAATAAAATCTAAAGCAGTTTCTTTCGCATTCTCAATCACCTGACTCAAAAGAAACACCCCATCACTATGAGTGGAATGTATATGCAAATCTCCCTTATACCATCTATCTTCTCTGAAATGTATACTTACTTCAACCTGCACCATACACTTCTCTTTTATTTTATATAACCCTAATAACACAGCCCACGTAGACGGATAAAAATCTCCCGATCCATAACCATCCATGGCCCAATCCTCTTTTATAATCAGATGACGTCTAGCACCACCACTCCAGCCACGAAGCCCCTTCCCATCTTCAAGACCAAAATCGATCACATCCTTATCATTATTCACGTACAACTTAACCTCAATAGACTGAACATCCTTAGGCAGATCAAAATATAATCTTACATACTCTTTCTCCTGTTCATGACTATATATCTCTTCCATATGATAGATCAATCCATCTTTCATATATTCCACCTGTTTTTTCACTGGCCATAACCCCCTTAACTATAAATTAAATAACACTTATCAATGATCATGCATATCAAACAATAGAATTGTAGGTCCACCCACACAATCTATATGTAAATGAACCCCAATCTAATCCCAAATTCTTATTCTGCCTTTATGCCCTATAAGACTCCAAATACACATTAAATCTAAACTTAGCATCTTCCTCATACCACATAGGGAAATTGGTGCCCCATATATTATTATGAAGATTAAAATGCATGCCTCCATCAAGTGAAGCAAAAGAATTATCAAAGGTCAATAGCCTTCTCTCCCCAGGTGATAGTAACGCTGCATCAAGGGTCTCAATAATAGCCTTACCATCCGCACCATGATAATAGACACCAGTACCTATACCATGGAGATTTCGATTCCCATTCTTCACCACATGAAGAGGTGATATCTGCTCCCCCACCTTCTCCATCTTCCACACATTAGGATTATCAACAATTGGAGCAAAGCTCAGCCATGCAGCTTCTGGTAAACGGCAGGCATTCTTATCAAACCAATGCAGAGCCACATACATACGATTCTCTTCATGATAAAAACGATATTCAATCTGAACCTTCTTTGGCGCTCCAAGCTCTGTTGCGGCATACTCATCCATAGACAAAGTAGCCACTACCAAATCATATTCAGCCATTTGTTCATGACAAAGTGATACTAGATTTGGTTCATACAACTGATGCTTTGGCTTAGGTATGGCATACTCCATACCTGGCTTACTATAATCTGAATCTGCCCAATTATGAGTCTTCTCTAGATTCACCATATAACCCTCAAACCACTGATTATAATTTGTGGCACCAAAGCTCTCATAAGTAAATTCACCAAGTCGATGCTTCTCATCTGCCCAAATTTTCCCATGCTCATCAATCAACTTAGAAATAGACCCATCTATTGCGAATTTTACTTTATAACGACCTAATGCATATGTCTTATTCACATGGATAATTTCTTTGTCACATGAAATTTCTTTTGGTACCATTTCTGTGAAGGCATCCTTTACTTCTTCTCTCTTATCAGCGCTTAGTCCTTCTATGGCTTTTTCAAGATATGCTCTCTGTTCATTCCATGAACTTTCAAAGAAACTATAGGTCCTCTTTGACCATGTAGACGCTTGTTCATCATCTAGGTGATTAAACTCATCAAGAGCAAATAATCCAATGTAATTGTATTTGGTTGGAATATAAGAATCTAGGAGAATATCTTTCTCCCTCGCCCTATTAAAATCATGAGCAGAGTAATTCTTATAATCCGTTAAATACTTCTTAAGATCAAGCCCCCAAGTATGCTCAGGCACAAGAGCTAGATTCATTGAAAATGTCTCATACTCTTGACTATCTACCGCCATCTTCCCCTGATTTAACCACTGATTTCTCAGTCTAAGCAAGGCACGATACTGAGCTACTTTTTTAGGGTCTGTGGCAATACCATGAATCCATGTATCACCTATTTCCTCATAAACCACAGGTAGTTTATCCTTAACTTCCATCAGCTTCTTAGCAAAAGCATCCAGTGTTGAGGCCTTAATGGTTGCATGGGGAAACATCTTTTTGATTTTAGCAAATTCTTCTTTGATTTGTTCACTGGTTGAAGGTCCACAGTTATCGCCTGTATGAGCAAATATCAATACATCTCTTAAGCCTTCAATCTCTAGAACTTCACCGTAGCTAGAAGCATAATTTACAATTAGTTCTGAACCGTCTTTGCCTTTCCATAAAAATACCTTAGGTACATTAGGAACCGTACATGTTGGATTAACACCGATATGCATGTACAGAAGACCTGCCTTTGCCATATATGGGATGATGGCTTTTGTATGCCCTGGCACATCAGTCATCTTAGCGGCTATGGTTTTTCTTCCATACTGTTCATCCAGTTTTTGAGCAATGGATAATCCATACTCAAATAATTTTTTATCCATTAATTCTGTGTGTGTTGTAAAAGGAAGGCCATGCCAAGCGATGAGCCCATCTGCTATCGCATCTTCCATTATCTTTTTACTTTCTGCATCTGCTTGTCGTATGTATTCATGAATTAACCAAGAACCTGTAGTCCATATAAAAGAGGCTTCCCCCTCTACTTGATCTAATGCTCGAGCTGTTTCAATGGCTTTAGGGATGAATTCATTCACATACTTGTTCACCACATTCTCTGCCAAATCTGTAAAACCAATATCTAAATGAGTCTTAAAAACCACGTGTACCGTATCAATGTTTTGCATAGTCATCTCTCCAATTAAAGTATATTTATAGCATCACCTAAGTTTATTCACTGTATCATGATAAAAGTGGTACACTGTAAGCTCTGCCAATGCTCTCTAAGTACTTGGTATAGACCTTTCCTAATTACTATTATTAAATCGGTTTAACTATAATTAAATAAAATAAATAAATTGGTACATCACCGTCAAATCTCTAAGTATCCGGATTAAAATGTATTTATTAAGATGCTTATTTTTCTTAATAACTATAAAGTGTATGTCTATTAATCGTTAAATTTTAAATCGGTTTAAAGCTATTTATAGCATAATATATTTTAAATAAAATATCAATCTTTTTTCAATTTTTATTTTTGTTTTGTTGCATTATATTTTTCTTAACCTTTATATATAAAAGATAACAAACAGATTTTATATCTATTAGACTCCGTACTTCTTCACATCTAAAACAGAAGCTCTTTCATTAATATGAGCTGGAACAATAACGCGAGTATTGCTAAGGTGATTTATTTGTTTTATTTGCTCCAGTAGTAATTTGACAGCTTCCCTGCCTAACCTTTCTGGAAATAGACTAATGGTTGTAAGGGGCGGATCTATGTCATAAGCTAAGTCGTCACTAAGTGCTACTACAGAAATATCTTCTGGAATTCGTAGTTCCAATTCTCGTAGAGCTTTTATAACACCTACAGCTACAGTATCAGTATCGGCTATAATGGCTGTAAAAGGTAAATGGTCTTCTTCCATATACCTTTTTATCATTCTATAGCCATATACAGATGAATCTTCATATTCGTCTTCTTTATAAACATTATAGGATTCATCGAAGTCTATATTGCTATTTATATATGCTCTTAAAAAACCATGTTTTCTATCTTCAGATACCGTCTTAAAATGAGGTGCATTTAAGAAAAGTATTTTTTTATGACCTTTATCAACAAGGAGCTTTGTCATCTGATAGGTCATTTCTTCATTATTATTATTCACATAGGGTACATCCTGTTCATCATGAGGAATACCCACCACCACAAAAGGAGCACCTCTTTCTTTAAGTGCTTCAATACGCATATCATTCTTTTCAGGGTCCATAACGATAACCCCATCCATTGGATCTGTGGACAGATGTTTGACCTCCAAACCTTTTGGTGGAATTGTATCGATTAGTACACGATAATTACTGAGAGCCGCTTGGGCAATAACACCATTAACAAGTTTCGTATGCAATCCACCCATCAATTTATCTTGGGCAAAGGGTATCTTTAAACCAATGATCATGGTTTCTTTTGTCACAAGACTTCTTGCAATATGATTAGGAAAGTACTTGAGCTCTTTAGCAGCCTTAAATACTCTTCGCCTTACATCTTCACTTGTTGGTCTTTTCCCACTATATACATTAGAAACAGTCCCTTTTGATACTTTGGCAAGCTTCGCTACATCGTCTATTTTTGACATAAGTACCTCCTTCTAACCCCAATTCATTCTGATCTTTATAATCTCTCAAGTATTATATATTATATCAGATAAATCTCATGATTTAAAATACCATTTTACTGTCTGTATAGCTAAAAGCGTTCCAATAAAAAAGATAATACCATTATAACGCTTTCATTCGTATCAAAAAGAGAACCCAAAGGTTTCCCCCTTAAGATTCTCTTTTATAATTTTTTTGGATTATGATAATGTAACTGGTCGTTACTATATAAAACCATATAAATAGTCGATTGTCAATACATTCCGCGAACTATTTATAATTACTTCAAGAAATCCCCTTCATATCGACCTTTAAAAACATTCCAATGACCATTATTGGCGTCCAGTGTAAGATTAATGATGCCGTCTAAGTTACCAATAACCTCATAATCATAATACCATGTTCCATCAATTTTAAAATCGATATGCACGGTTACATTTTCCACATCTCTATCATCTACATTGGTAATTTCGATAACAGATGGTCCACTCTTACTTGCGTTAAGTTTAAGAAAATCTCCTGCCCAATGTGTGACTGCATCGTAACCACCATTTGCTTTAAGAGAGGTCTGTTTTGTACTATTCAATGTTTCAAGGTATTCATAGTCATAATGTTTTTTTCCATTAATATAAAAATCGAGACCTAACTTTACATCTGTTATTTGACGCGTATCTGTTTGGGTGATATTTATTTGTTCACCTCTATAATCAATTCCCCTAGCATAATTTACACCTACACCATATCCTTGTGAGAATGGATTTTTATCGCCTGTTACTCTTACCTTTAACGTATGCACCCCTGGAACTAATCTTTTACTGCTAAATAGATAGGTGTTATCATTACTTATATCCGAATATAAATCTACCCAGATCTCTGCTCCACCATCTACCGAAACACCTACCATACCATAGTCTGCACCTTTGTTTCCATAAAGCTTCACACCTGTTCCTTCAAATACAAATTCTGCATAACTATCCTTTACATCGCTTGTATGATGATTATTATCATATTGCCAGTTCCCAATATAGTTAAACTGATTAATTCCTGTTCCAATTATATTATTGTCTACTTCACTTACCTGTCCTGCTGGTATATATTCAGTATTAGATATCACATAGGTCGTTATCGAATTTGCTTTTGCAACTGCTGCTAATTCTTTATTTGATAAAGTAGCACTCCCTAACTCCTCTAAATTTTCATCTGACGATGTTCTATATGCAACTGCAATATTATCCATTTGCGAGAACGTTGATAAATCATATGTATAGTTTACATCGCTATCACTATCATTTAACATGAGGATGACTAATTCTTTACTATCTTCATCATAAGCTGCAATGGCATTTGGGTGATTAATATCGATAAGCTTATAACCTGCTCTTATAAATTTGGAAAATTGACCAAAGGTATAATATTGTTTTTTTATCCAGTATTGATAGGATGAATCTCTATAGTTTGCATGAATGAATCCCCATGCATCACTTCTTTCTTCTTCATTCTCAACAGGCTGCCAGTAAACCCATGCGTCAGGTTTCATTTCTCTTAAATCATTAATAATAACACTTGCAAGATACGTACCATTTTCAATGTTGTTATGGTCATTCCCTTCACCACATCCAAATTCAGACATCCAAAGTCTTTTCCCTTCACGCTCAGCTAATTCACTGACACCTCTTTGATCACTACCACTATAAGAATGTACATTAAAATGCGAAAGATAACTTTTTGTAATATCCTCATAGTAAGCATAATGGTCATCAAGTTTATCTTTGCTCCAAACATCCATTGCTGATAACTCTGTATCTAATCCATTTTCTACGATCTTATGATGTAATGATTTTAATACATCATTTTGTGTATCCCATATAATCATACCTTCTTGTGGACGTCCTTCCATCCAGAACCCATCTGGTTCATTAAATGGCGCAAGTGTTCTAAAATCAATAGCCCAATAATCCCTTGCACGTTTAACCACTTGCACTAAGTATTCTGCAAATGCATCTGTATACGCTGTGTTAAAGTTAGGTAACGATAAAAAATTACCTGCGGTACAACCCGATTTTGTCATCCAGTAAGGTGCAGAATTAGCAAATGCTTCAAATATATTTACACCTTTTGCTTTTGCAACTTGAAGCATATTTCTTTGTTCTTCATCTCCGTTCCAGTTCCAAACGCCTTCCTCTGGTTGATAGCCTTCCATCTCTGCATGAATAAAAGATCCTGTATCCATATGGTCGTGGGTTGGGTTATCTCCAGCTCCAATATTAAAACGAACAATATTGATATCCAATCCACTGTCCCCAAATAACAACTCACCAATTTCATTACGTTTATTTTCTGGCCAACTTCCTATGGTATTTGCCCACCATGCAAGATTAATTCCCCAGCCTTCAAGGGTTTGATACTGAATGTTTGGGTCTATTTTTACTACTATTGCCGTTTCAGCGTGAACCTTTTTAATGGGGGATATTCCTAAACATATTGTTACGATCATCCCTAAAACAAGAATTAATGATGTGACTTTCTTAATCTTTTTCATCATATACTCTACTCCTTTAATATATTAATAAAAAATGATATTTTTTCCTCCTCACTACCCTTTTATGGCACCTGCAACAATTCCTTTTACAATGTATTTCTGTAGGAAAAAGTAAAATATTATGATAGGTAGCATGGCAAGAATAAATGCTGCAAATGCAAGATTCATCTGTGTATTATACTTGCCATAAAAATAGAATTGAGTTAGTGGCAGCGTTCTTATTCTTGAATCTTGAAGAAATAATAGAGGAAGAAAAAAATCATTCCATATCCACATGGTATCAAGCACTATAATTGTCATCGTTGTAGGTTTTAAAAGGGGGAAAACGATTCGAAAGAAAGTTTGCGGTGTTGAAGCACCATCTATTGTAGCAGCTTCTTCTAGCTCCTTTGGAATAGCCTTCACAAATCCTGTATATAGAAATACGGCTAAATGCACCCCAAGACATATATAAATAAGTATGATGCCCCAACGGTTATTGACTAACCCAAACTTTCGCCCCATTTTATATAATGGAATCATGATCACTTGAAAGGGTACCATCATACCGGATACAAATAACACATAAATAAAATTATAGAATCGTTTCGTACTTCTTGCTATAGCATATCCAGCCATAGATGTTGTGATAATAATAAATATAAGAGATACAGCTGTAATCATCAAACTATTTTTAAATGCTAAAGAAAAATTAGAGATTTTCCATGCATTAATAAAATTATCTAATCTAAAAACTTTGGGCAACCCATAAAAAGATTGAAACGTCTCTTGGGGTGTCTTAAAAGCCATTAATACTGTAATATAAAAAGGCAACAGAACAATCACAGCCAATAGTAGAGTAAGCAGACGGGGTAGAATTACAGATAGACGGATTTTTCTTCTTTTCACTATCCTTGTCTTATTGCTTTTTATTAGGGCACCATTAATCTGTTCCATACTACATCTCCACCTCTCTTTTTCTGAAAAACTTAAGCTGTAATATAGCCATAATAATCAATATTAATAAAAATATGAAAGACATTGATGAACCGTACCCGGCTTGATTATTTGTAAAGGTTATATCCCATAAATAGGTACTTAAAACATCAGTAGAATGACCAGGTCCTCCAGAGGTCGTGACAAACACAAGGTCAAATACCATCATGGCTTGTTTTACAACAAGTACAACATTTATTGTAATAGCTGGACCGAGCATTGGTAGTGTTATGCGTAAGAATGATTGCCAAGCATTAGCTCCATCAACTTTTGCGCTTTCATATATATCCTCTGGTATGCTTTGAAGACCTGCTATGTAAATGACCATTGTAGGTCCTGTAAATAACCATAATTGAATAATAATTAATGCAGGCATAACTAAGCTTGGATTTCCTAAAGGGCTTGATGTAAACTTCAAATTCAGCATATTATAAAGTGCCGGTATCCCATCGCTGTATACATACGTCCAGATAAATCCTGCTAATACGACACTTAGTACAGCTGGCATAAAGAAAATGGTTCTAAAAAGATTATTAAGTTTAGAACCCTTATCTAACAGTACAGCTAAAAGAAGAGCAAATATATTTTGACATATTGCTACTCCAAAAGTAAATTTCAAAGTGTTCTTTAGTGCATTATGAAACAATTCATCTTGAAAAAGTGTTATATAGTTTTTAAATCCCACAAAATCATAGTTTTTTTGTATACCATCCCAATTGGTTAGCGTAAGTATAAATCCCTGAATGACAGGTATTATTATAGATATTGTAAATAAAATCAAAGCAGGAAGAATAAAGATAAAGAACCAAACCTGTCTCTTATTTTTTTTAATTGCTGTCACTATTTTCACCACCTAGTATGAATAGAAGGGAGTATGAGCACTCCCTTCCTTTTTATATGTTATTGCTCTCATATTGCTGCAAACTAATAGCTAATCATTTAATTATCTAAAGTCCTCTTCATAAATTTATCTTCTGCTTCTAGAACTTCATCAACTGTTTTTTGTCCAATAAGATATTCAATGATATACTTTGTAATTTGTCCGTCCCAGTTACCTGATATTTGTGATAGGTAAGGTTGTGCATCATAGATTTGACCCTTATCAAAATAGGATTGAATATCTGCGAGACATGGTGCAAAATTTAAACTTGAACCTTTCACTGCACTTATTGTCTTAATATTTGTTGTCCAGGTATCTGCTGCTTCTTTGGTTGTCATATACTCTAAGAATTTCATAACTTCTTCAGGATGCTCTGATTCTGACCCAGCTGAGATCACAAAGTCACCAGTGGCTTCTAGTTTAACATCATTTGGATCTTCTGTTGCTGGATATGGGAATATGCCTAAATCATTATTAAAGAATTCTGGATTTCTCTTTTCTATTTCTGGCAATATCCATAACCCTTGGAATATCATTGCCGCATCCCCTGCTGCAAACATATCAAGTGCCTTATTATAGTCAACACCTAATGGGTCCTCGTTACCATAAGTGTAGAAATCCTTACATTGTGCAATAACTGTTTTCCATTCAGGCGTCTCTTTAAAAGTTGTTTTACCAGCTATATAGTTATGTCCCCATTCAGGTTGACCTTGTAAGTATAATACATCAACCGCTACTCTTGATTGGAACATAGAAAGTGGCCATTCATCTTTATAGCCAAGTGCAAATCCAGCTGTACCGTTTTCTTTAAGTTGTTTTGCTATCTTCATTAATTCACTATATGTTTTAGGAACCTCAAATCCATTGTCTTTAAAAATCTTTTTGTTATAAAATACAGCTATAGGGCTATTATCAACAGGTACAGCATAATTCTTTCCATCTGTCGAACTTGCTTCTATAGCCACTTCTTGTATATTTTTCATAAAAGGTTTATCTGTTAGTTCTGCAAGATAACCTGCTCGCGCATATTTATTTAGAAGTTCACCTTCTTTTAAACAAATAATATCAATAACTTCATTACTAGCAAATTTTGTTTTCATGACCGTATCATAATTTCCCCATTCAATTAAATCCACATTAATATTAATATTTGGATACTGTTTATTAAAATCCTCAATCAGTTTATTAATACCATCTGTTGCTTCAGCTTTGAAGTGAGTCATTTTTAAGGTTACTTTTGGTTGCTCTTTCTTTGTTGGTGTTTCCTTTCCAGTTGTTGTAGACTCATCATCTTTTTTGGCACATCCAATGCAAGCTGAAATCACCATTACAACAATTAGTGTTAAGGCTAAAAATCTCTTTTTCATTCTAATACCCTCCATATTTATCCATATACAAAAAATGATTTATAAGCTGAATTACTCTAAACAATTAATGGTTCAATTATATAACTCATCTTATATAGAAACGTATCTTGCAAGATACTTTTATTATAATAACAAATTTAGCTATTGATAATAAAATAATTTGTGTTATAAATGTTCTATTTCTTGTGTATTTTTGTTTATTCTTTTTATTCGTTTACATTACTACCCCTGTCACCTATAATATATTTATGTATAATCACTTGATAAATTTATTTAGGGGTTGGTTTCATGTTTAATCGTACCATAAAAACAAAAATTGCTGTGGTTACGCTAACTGTCTCAGTTATATCCGTACTCATAATAAGTATCGTATTTTATTCTATCTATAAACGCTCCATTATACAATCTACAATTGACATTAATAACCAATCCACTTTATATTTATCAGATTATCTTAATGATTATTTAAAAAACCTGAATCTAACAGCTGTAGAGCTTTATAATGAATCTGAACCTATAAAAATTAGTATTCTTGATATTGTAAAAAACGGTTACACGAATAATGTATCTGACTATTACACAGAAAGGCAGATAGTAAACAAGTATTTTGCTTTTATCCAAAACCAAAGAAAAAGCATCGTTAAAACAGTTATTATATCTGATAATCAAACAATTGTTGATACATGGAATAGAAATCATATCTATACAAAAATAAATCTGAATCCCATTATAAGAAAATATCTTATGAATAACCATGACGACTCATTATTCTCTTCCTATAAAGCAACAGAAATAAACAAGCAACTACTTGTCTATAAAAAAGTCATTTATGATTTATTTACTCATGAAAAAATAGCGACTTTACTCTACTTTATCGATTATGATAATTTTGAATGGGAAAAATACAACCTTCAAAACAATACCATTATGGTTGTTAATCAATATGATGAAATCATTTATCATTCTAACAAAAATGAGCGAGCTAAAAAAGCTAATGCTGACTTAATACATTTATATAGTAATAATTCAATGGGACATTCACTTGAACACAATAACGACCAACTTATTCATTATATCAACCTTGATAAACATTTAGATTTAAAACTTATCAATATAACAACTCTAAACGAATTAAAAAAGAATAAAAACATGGCTATGCTCATTACTTGTATTATCGTTATATCCATTGTCATCCTCAATATTATTACATCATCTTTATTTGCTTTAAAAATTACAAAACCCATTAAAACACTATGTAATACAATGAAAAAAGTGGAGAAAGGAAATTTTAACATTAAAATTCCTGAAACACATGGAAAAGATGAAATTGCTATACTCAATAAAAGTTTTAATTATATGACTTATAAAATTAAAGAAATGATTCAGTTCCAATATCAGCTTGAAGTTAAAAATAGAGAAGCTCAACTTCTGGTATTGCAATCACAAATTAACCCTCATTTTTTATATAACACCCTACAAACCATAAGTGGAAAAGCAGTTCTTAACAATGATTATGAGATTAGTACCATGTGCAAAGCATTAAGTGATTTATTTAGATATAGTATTCAGAGTCAACCAAAAGAAACAACTATTCAAAATGAACTTTTTCACATAAGTAACTATCTCTATATTCAACAGATAAGATTTGATAATGCCATAGAAGTGACTATTAATATAGAAGAAGAATTGAAAGATTGTTTAGTTCCACGCTTTATCTTTCAACCAATAATCGAAAATGCTATCGTACATGGTATAGAAAAGCACCCCATGGATAAAGAAATTATTACACTTCATGTTGAGCAAAATGGTGACACAATCTTAATTATTATTGAAGATAATGGTCCTGGTATTGAATCTGCTAAACTGGATAGAATTATGCGATCTATTGATAGAGAACCTATGGAGGTTAGTTCCGGTTTAACTGGTAGAACAAACATTGGTCTAAGAAATGTTAATACACGCATTAAAATCTTTTATGGTAAACAATACGGTATGCAACTCTATAACAAAGAAGAAGGTTTTAAAATCATTATGTCTATGCCTTATAAAAAGGAGGCTTCTCATGTATCGCATAATGCTAGTAGATGATGAAATCTGGATAAGAAAATCCCTAAAAAAGATGATAAAGGATACTGCACTACCAATAGAAGTAGTATGTGAGGCTAGAAATGCCAACGAAGCCTTATTACTAGTAGACACTATTAATCCTGATATTATTATAACGGATATGAAAATGCCTGAATCAGATGGTATTGAATTAATGGACAAAATATATGCTACCTATAAACACATGAAAGTTGTTGTTGTCAGTGGTTACTCTAAGTATGATTATATGAAAAAAGCCATCTCTATTAATGCAATTGACTACCTTCTTAAGCCCATAACCTTAGAGGATCTAGATTTGACACTTAAAAAGGTTATTTTAAGTATAGAAGAAGAAAAGCAGAATGTAACAGATAAAGAACTTATTGAATCGAATCATCGAATCAATCAAGAAATGTTTTTACAAAATCTTTGTGCGGCAAGAATAGCACATTCCATTGACATTGAATCAGAAGCAACAACATTTAATATCCCTCTCAATTTTGATTTTTCTTGCATCATAATTTTTGCATTTAGAGATCTTTACAAAGCTGCCAAAGAAAAATTTTACGGGAATATTGAGCTTCTTATTCAGGATATAGAAAAGATGATGCATACTTACCTTAAGACTAATACCCTTGGATATGTCTTTAAGACAGATGATAGGACACATTTATGTCTTTTATTTCATTCATTCGATTCAATGCTTATAAAAGATGCCTTTGATACATTTAGTTCTTACATACATACGCATATGAAAATGGATCTCATAGCAGGTGTGAGTTCTCCTTTTACTGAGTTAATTAACCTTAATAAAGCTTTTAATCAAGCGATGAATGCTTTATATCATAATGGTGTGTATGCATCACCATCCTATAGCTTTTATAACCATCATAATGAACAACAAAACGATACCAATATATGTAATGAAGAAATCAAGATTTTATCAAGGGCTATCATGAGTAAAAACTCTGGTGAAATCAAAAATAGCTTTGTAAAAATCATTAAAAAGGTTCATGTACATAAACATATAAGTCTAAGTGATCTCCATAAAATATACCTTACTATCATTGTTGCTACAAAATCAGCTCTTCATTCAATACAGATACTGGGTTTAGACAAACTTACGACTGATCTTGATATAGAAAACATACGAAAGGTTATCAGTATTACTCAGTTTGAAGCCTGTATGATGACTATTTGCGATACAATTGTTACAACTATTGACAGTGAAAAATCATCGGATATATTAGCCATTATGAGGAGTGTGGAAGCATATATGAATGAACATTACAACGAAGATATCAGTTTAGTAGATGTGGCCTGTCATTATCATTTTGAACCCACTTATTTTAGTAAAATGTTTAAATCCATCATGCATGTGGGTTTTACCGAATTTTTATAACAAAAAGAATAGAAAATGCATGTCATTACTTAGTAACCTCTACTTTGAAAATCAATGATATTTCAGCTATGGTTGGCTATGAAAACCCTCGATATTTTAGTCAGATTTTCAAGAAATTCACCGGATATACGCCTAGTCAATATCGCATTAAGGGTAGTCCACAAAAATAAATACATATTATTGTCGTATATGATTGTACATAAGAAAGCACCCCATTTTGTTATTAGCATGTGCAAAAATCTATCATAACACAAATGGAGGCTTTCATTTTTTATTCTAAGATACTGAATTCTTAACCATCTATCTATTCTTCAACCACTCTACCTTACTATAGTCCATGGACATCTTTTAGATATTTTCTACTGATAGCTAAACTGTCAAAGGCATCCACTTCTCCACAGTCACGCTCAACTGCAGCATACTTGACACCTGCTTTATGGCATGCCTCTATTATTTTTTCCCAGTTCATGTTACCAGAACCAATCTCTGCGAAATACTCTTTATTATCCACTACGCCGAAATCTTTGAAATGAACCACGTCTACACGACCTGCTAGTAATTCGATGATATCTACAGGGTTAGCGCCACCAGCTTGCACCCAGTAAGTATCGAGTAAGAACTGTACATGATCGTTGAAGCCTTCAGCCAATATCTGGATTCCAGTCTTACCTTGGAACTTCTCAAATTCAAAACGGTGATTGTGGTATACGAAAGTTAAGCCACTCTTGGCTAATTCGTCACCAATCCTGTTAGCCCATGTCACAAAACGAGCATAACCGTCTTTTCCTCTATAATCTACTGGCATAGAACCAATACCCATGTAATCACACTTCCATTTTTTATGATACTTAATGAGATTATCTAGATCTTGATCTAATTGGTCATAGCTCATATGTGTCACACATAATGTTAAATCATATGTATTCAATAATTCAGCTACGTAATCTGCTTTTTCATCATCTATATATCCTGCTCCTGAAAGCTGAATGTAATCATATCCCATTTCCTTAACACGTTTAAACGTCATCTTCATAGCTTCTTTTGTTCCTAAGTGCTGATGAACGGAGTATAATTGTGCTGCTATTTTCATCTTTTTTCCCCCTTTATAGTGGTATCTTACCCTAGTACATCCTCATGTTCATGTCATACCTAAGCAAAGATTTTTTATTAAATTTCCAACTTAATTTTTACGTTAAAACGTACCATCTACATCTAATGTAGCTTTCGCAGTCTTCTTTACAAACTTCGATGCTTTTATTCGCTCTTGTAGCTTCTCGTAATAAAGATCCTCATCAATTGGTAAATCAACCCAACCATCGATCCAAGTGGATAGATGCATGGCATTGGAAATCGTTAAGCCATTAATACCTTCTACACCTGGTGCAAGCAACTCCGTTCCATTTATAATAGCATCTGTAAAGTTAATCAAGATCCCTACATGATCCTCAACCATTTTCTTTGCAGGAGGTATGTCGCACTTCCAACACTCTGGATCGCCAAATCCACCTTTAAAAGTAGCATTAAATTCCCTCTCAGATATTCTTAATCGCCAGAAGGTAATTTTATCGTCTTCAATAACTATTTTACCACGATCACCTGTAATCTCTAATCGGTTGGTACCTGGTGTATCACTTGTTGACGTAATGAATACACCCGTTGCGCCATTAGGATATTCTACATAAGCTGTCACATCATCTTCAACTTCAATGTTATGCATCTTACCAAATTGACAGAAGGCACGTACTCTCGTAGGCATACCACAAATCCACTGCCACAAATCTAATTGATGTGGGTCTTGGTTTAATAACACACCGCCACCTTCTCCAGCCCAAGTAGCACGCCATCCACCTGAATCGTAGTAGCTCTGTGAACGGTACCAATTGGTAATGATCCAATTAACACGTCTAATCTCACCTAATTCCCCACTGTCTACAAGTTCCTTCACCTTACGATAATAAGATTTGGTTCTTTGGTTGTACATGATACCGAATACACGATCACTAGCCTCAGCTACCTCGTTCATCTCACGAACAGCTTTGGTATAGACACCTGCTGGCTTTTCAATGAGTACATGTTTACCTGCCTTTATAGAATCTATAGCCATCACTGGATGGTCATAATGAGGTGTCGCTACAAAAACTGCATCGATGTTTTCATCTTTTAACATGTCATGATGGTCACTATATAATTTAATATCACTATATTTCTCTTTACATTTCTCTAATTTCTCAGGATCATTATCACATACTGCATAGAGCTCTGCCCCTGTTACTTTACTGTGATACAAATTATACGCATGACCATTTCCCATATTTCCGTACCCGACTACACAAAACCGAACTTTTTTACTCATGCCATTTCCTCCAATCAGCTATTTGATATTCACCATCTATAAGCGCTCCAATAATTCTTTTAATGCCGTTACAGCTACACCAAATTTTCCTGGTCCACTTTGGTCCATCTCTTCTTCTACATCACTATTTTCAAGTTCTGCAAACCCTTGGAAGTTACCTAAGTGAGGCTCAAGAGATAAAAACCCTTGGAAGCCACTTTTCTTAGCTTCCCTAATAATCGTCTCTACCTGACCATCACCATATCCAGCAGGAACTACCTTATGACCTTCATATAATGCATCTTTTATATGGAAATAGACCACATAGTCTTTTAATAATGCATAAGCTTTGAGGGTATCCACGTCACATTGTACAAAATTAGCAAAGTCAAAAATAAGCTTGAATTGTTCACAGTCAAGGGCTTTAACTAATGCATAACAACGCTCTGCTGTATCACCATAGATTTCTTTCTCATTCTCATGTAATAAAATAATATCTGAACCTTTTGCTGCATCTAGGAAAGCTTGCCATCTAGCAATGACTTCATCCTTGTATTGGTCTGCATCTTCACCTTCTGGAATAAAGAAACTGAACATACGAATGTATTTTGTATCGAATATTTTTGCCAATGCCAGCACATGCTTAAATAATTCTAAATGAGGTGCAAAATCATCTGTAATCTTGATTTTACCAAGTGGTGAACCTACTGCTGATAGCTTAATCCCTTTTGCATCTAATTCTTTCTTCACAGCTCTGGCTTCTTCTAATGTTAGTTCTGATACGTTCTTATCATTTACTCCACGCATCTCCATATACTTCATATCATGTGATTCTAATACCTCTAATTGCACTTTTAGTTCATTTGATGCCTCATCTGAAAAACCTGATAGTATAAATTGACTCATCATTATCCTCCTCTACCATGTATCGTTCTATATATTGCATATATTGTTTTAGTATTTAAAATGATAACTTTCTTTGGTTTTGCTGGACTTATAAATCCCTTGAACAATTTCCAATGTTTTCAAACCTTCCGTAATGTCGGTATCTACTTCTCTACTGCTTAAGAGATCATTATAAGTGTTTTGGATAAATAAGCCATGACTGTTCCCCCAGTAAGATTTTCCTTCCTCTGCTTCATGGTCATGAACGATCCTTTTGTACCCATCACCTTTGTCCATCCATAATGCATAATCCATTAATCGAAGTTTACCTTTTTCACCAAATATCTCTAATTCTACAGCTGAGTTGTCCACATAATTATTAGTTCCATAGAATGTACCAATGGCACCGTTTTCATATATAATCGTAGCATCAGCTGTATCTTCTACTTCAATGTAAGCATCTAATAACCTTGTATCAATATGACCTTTTACTTCCTTCATATGCCCACCTAACCATCTCATGAGGTCTAGGGCATGTATGGCTTGATTAATCAGTAACCCGCCACCTTCTGTTTCCCATTTTCCTCGCCAGTTAGCCTGTTCATAATAAGAACCATCACGCATCCATGTAACAAAAGCTTTAACGCCTTTAATCCCACCAATAGCACCTGAATCAATCATGCGTTTCGCTTCTACTGAGGAAGGGTTCAAACGATTCTGAAACACCGTAGCAACCTGTTTATTATGCTCCTTAGCCAATCTTTCTAAGTCTTTTGCATGGTCTACATGAATGGTAACAGGTTTTTCTAATACCACATGTTTACCAGCTTCTATTGCACTTTTTGTCATGGGATAATGAAGATAATGGGGGGTTAAGATATGTACCACCTTAACTCTATCATCCTGCAATACTTGTTCCATATCTGTACAATAATGACACTGATATTGTTCAGCCAATTGCCTCACCTTGTCTTCATCAATATCAACAAGATATAAAAGTTCTGCCTGTTCCATTTCCATGACAGGTTGTATATGGTTGCTGGAGATAATCCCACAACCAACAATCGCTACACCGATTTTGCTCTGTTCCATCTAATTAGTCCCTCCATCATTGGATTGTTCTTTATTACATGCTTAAATATGCCTCCTTGGTATATCTCAATCATATTATATAATTACCAAAAATTCTATGAAGTTTTTGCTTTCTATATTGCAAATATTGCTTTATAATAAAGCTATAGCGAAGTACATTTCCAGGAGGTGGTAATCCATGCATCATTATCAAGAATTCAATCAAAAACTTGATTTTATCTACTTTCACTCTAAATCAGTAGGTGAATATAAAGTATCTTTACATACCCATGATGTTTATGAACTCTACCTCTGCGTATCTGATAATATTAATTACTTCATTAATGGTGAGTGTCACGAACTTCATAAATACGATTTGGTCATGACCAATAAACATGAATTGCATCAACCTTTTACCCGAACGGACGGCATCTACGAGCGAAAGATTATTCAGTTTAGAAAAGAATATTTAAAGGATTTTTATGTGGGTGAAAATAACCCCATTGATTTATTTGATCGTCGAAAATCAGGACATTATAATATCATAAAATCCAATCATGTACTGCATTATAATCTTATCCACTATTTCAAAGAAATTGATCGATTTTATGCACAACCTTATCCACCGTCCAATGCAACCATGGTCAAAACCTTATTGCTACAATTGATCATACTGATTAACAGTATTGTTCATGAGGATATACAACAAAAAAATCCAGCACAACAGGATGAGCTCATCTCTACTATTCAAAAATATATTATGAATCATATTGAGCAGACCATTACATTGGATTTTTTAACTGAGAAGTACTTTATCAATAAATATTATCTCTGCCATGCATTTAAAAAGAAATTCAACATGACCATTCTGGAATATCTGCATTTACAAAGGATTGAAAAAGCAAAACATCTTCTACTTGAAGGTATCCCTATTACGCAAGTATGCTATTTTGTTGGGTTTAACGATTATTCAAATTTCTATAAAAAATTCAAAAAAATAGTGGGTTTATCACCCAAACAATATGTCCAATATCATATTCAAATTAAATAATGATATCTACACATCATAAAAGAGCTATCTCATCAAAATCTACTTTTGATAAGACAGCCCCTAATTTATATTAATCCCAATTTAATATATCCTGCATTTTGTACACCATATATACAGGATTCTTTTATCTATCTCTGTAATTTTACTAAATAAGTTCCTAATGCTAAAAACACACATCCCATGCCCAACAACACACAGATTGGCAGGATGGCCACTTCAAAACCTCGCCCATACATAATCATTTTCTCAATACCTTCTACAGCCCATTTCTGAGGTGTAAAGCTAGCTATAACCAACAGAACTTTTGATTGTATCATCTCTAAAGGCCACATACATCCACCTAGCATTGATGTACTGACAACGATTACTGGGGTAATAGATGATAGCTGCTGCATATTCTTAACTAACGAAGATATAACTAATCCAAGGCAAGTGGAGGCAAAAACAAAAGCTGCTAATATAAGGATAACACCTAAATCACTGCTGCCCCATTCCATCTTGAACAAAAATTTCCCACCATAGATCATAATAAACACATTGATCATCCCTACCAAGAATGCAACTACTAGATTACCACCTAAAATGGATAAATGACTTATAGGAGACACCAACTGTCGTTGCCATACAAAATTAACCTTCTCATCGACAATACTCCCTATGCCAAAAAAGGCAAGAAACATGGAAAAGAATATGGTAAAGCCTGCTAAGGAATGCTTCAAGTTATTATACCCTGTACTTGTATTTTTACCATCTATAAAAGATGCTTGAGTCTCATAATAAACCTTATGGTTTCGTAATGTGTTAATATCACTACTAACTTCTTGTTTTAGTGTTTTTTTCTGAACATCTATGCCTTCACTAACGAAGTAATCATAGATGTTATCACCTAATTGTATATCGTTCACCAACGTACTAAGTTGACCTCTAAGTATGTTATGTAGCATAACTGTATCATTACTTGGTTTTGTGGATATAATCCCTACCTGGATGAAATCCTCTTTATCTTCAATCAGTATTGCTCCTATACCTTTTGAGTTCTCTAGCTTCTGAACGGCTTCATCATAAGATAGCACAGTGAATTTCATTAATGGTGATTCTTTTACGCGTGCAATTAATAATTCAGCATCTTCATGGCTTGCTTGGTTTACAATATACGCCTGCGGTCTATACTTCCCACTGGAAAAAGCTAATCCAAATATGGCAGTAAATGCAAGCATCATAGCAATGAATCCAAGTAAGATAGGCAGTTGTTTTTTGTAATCAAGGAGTTTAACACGTATCATCGCCCACATATTAAATAGCCTCCCTTCGATTCTTAAGTATGACTGTTGCTACTAATATGAACACGAGGCTCATAGCACCTAGTATGGTGATATATTGGCTTAGCTCACCAAGTGATGCACCTTCCATAATACCCGTATACATCTTAATAGCTACCCCATTAATGGCTAGATAAGATAGATTCTGCATGAATCCTGGTAGTACCTCAACAGGAACAAAACTCCCACCTAATAATGCCATGACTTGAATAATGCCTGATTCAAAAATATTAGCAATTCTAAAATTATCACTTCTATACGTAAGAGCAGCTACTAAGATACCAATACTTGCTACTGTAAGACTGCTTATAAGAATGGTCAACGCGACTAAGCCCCAGTTACCCCAATAGATTTTCAGGACTAATCTGGAATAGGTAATCATTACAACAGATTGTATAATGGATATAATACAGATCATAAGAAATGTACTGATAAGTATCTTCCTGAAGGAAACACCCGCTACTTGATTACGTTGTAATGTAATCTCCTTTTTCTCAGCTAGGATTTGACGACCTCCATAACCTGCACTATAGAGTATAAACATAGCCATAATAGCTGCTGCATAATATTGAAAACTGGTAAGCTGTTTTTTCTCTTCTATACCCACTTGCTGTATATCCATACCACCATCTTTTACAGTCATCATGGTTTTCTTTGCAATATCTGCCGCCACTTCAAATACTTTATCTTCCTTTGCGTAAGCCATAAGGGCATCCGCTGCTATTTCTTTATTCAAAGCATTGTTGTTCATAGACTGTACAAAACCGTCTATAAGAGCCTCAACAATACCACCTTTTAACTGATTACTCGTACGTTTTAATACTTGAGCTTCCACTATACCCCGATAAGGCGTTAGGAAATTCACATAACTATTATAAACATAGCCATCTGGAAGAATGACCACAGCATCGACTTCTTTGTTTTTCAACATCTGTCTAGCAGTATCTTCATCTTCAATCTTATAAGTCATCATATCCTTAATACTATCACCTTCTAGAAATTGAAAGAAAATATCTTCAGGATCGAATTCATTCGTAACTTCTAATAATAATTCTTTTGTTTTATCATCCATCCCTCTAGAAAGGATTCCAGATTTCATGGCACTTTCAAGCCTTAATACATCAACCTCTTTCATATAGTTTTTGACAACTACTACTTCTATACCACTTACGGAACTATCTTTTACACCAAACATACTATTAAGCGAAAATCCCAATATGGTCATAAGCACAATGGGCATAATGAGTATAATAATGAGTAACTTTTTATCATATAGGATACGCTTAACATCCTTTTGAAGAATATAGCTTATCTTCATGATGGGTATACACCCCTTTCTATGCCTAATCTCTTAGAGCTTTACCTGTCAAATGGAGAAAGACGGTTTCTAAGTTAGGTTCTTTTATATCGACTGCATGAATTTCCGCGCTGGTTTGCCCAAGAGCATCAATAATACGCTTAAAGACCTGCTTATTCTTCTGCACTTTTACAATAATGGTATCCTCTTTTGCTACAACATCTTTCACATCTTCAATGACCTTAATGGATTTTAATAATACCTCATTAATGGTATCCACCTTTATATGAATCTGTTTTTCATCATCAATAAGATGAACTAACTCCTCTTTGGTGCCTTTTGCAATGATCTTACCATTATCCATAATACAGATATTATTACAGAGATATTCCACTTCTTCCATATAATGACTGGTATAAATTACCGTCATCCCTTGCTTATTAAGCTCCAATACGGTATCAAGAATATGTTTTCTTGACTGTGGATCAATACCTACTGTGGGCTCATCCATGATGATGAGTTCCGGTTCATGTAGCAGTGCTGCACCAATATTAAGCCTTCGTTTCATACCACCTGAATAATTATCAACCTTACCACTTAGTCGATCTGTAATCCCTATTATTTCAGATACTTCCTTAATTCTTTCTTTCAAATGCTTTCCTTTCAAGCCATAAGCTCTACCCCAGAACTCAAGGTTTTCGCGACCATTTAGATTAGGGTATAATGCAATTTCTTGTGGCACATATCCCAGCTTCTTCTGTATAGCCTGAGGTTTTTTTATAATATCTTTCTCCTTATATATAATGGTACCGCTATCTGGTTTGATAAGGGTAGAAATCATTGATATTGTAGTAGATTTTCCTGCCCCATTAGGTCCTAGCAATCCCAATATTTCACCTTTTTCAATCTGAAAAGAAATATTATCCACTGCTTTAATATCTTTAAAGTACTTTTTTATTTCTTTAACATGTAACAATTCCATATGTTGCCTCCTATCTTTTAGAGACCTAGGAATGCATCAAAATTATCTAGGCCTTTCATGTCAATAACCTCTTCTTCTTTAATTTCTGGTATAACAATGTTTTGGTCTTTTCCTATATCCCAATTCTGCTTCTCAAAAATAACATCGACGGATTCTATTTTATCACCTAAGATTTCTTGCATATCGAGACTTAGAATGAGTTCTTCCTTAATAAGATAACCATCAAAATCGATATATATCGTTAACTGAAAACCTGTGATAGCTGTTTGATCCATGGTTGTTTTCATGATGTTAGCAAGTTCCTCTGAATCCAGATCATCTACTTGTATATAATTTTCTACAAAGCCTTGTTCAATGAGTGTATTCACAACCTCTTTTCCAAAGGTTTTTAACTGCTTTTCTGTTAGCGTTATGGTAACAACTTTCGCTTTTACTTGACCTTGTTCTGAATCAATGATGGTATTTTCGCCTTTTACCACATCGTCTTCTTCTAACATACTTAACCACTTATCTGAAATACCCTCAAAAATGTTATTCTGTTCATTATTTTGTTCATTGTAACTTTTTTGTTCTAGTGCAACGAATTTCTTGATGATCGGTAACCGGATGTATTGTTTCTCGCCATCTTGGTAAAAATTATAATCCATCCCTGCACCACCTGTATTGGTATACACATCTGCTACAATTTTCTTCTCATTCATATCATATTGAAAAGTCATATCCAACCGCATATCACTATATTGTGAAATCTCGGTAATTTCATCAATGGTCAGGCTATCTTTATCAAAGGCAACCTTGGTTGATAGCTTAATGGATGTCTTACCACTTTTTTCAGCAGAAGTCTTGCGCATTGCTTCAATATAGTCCATATAAGCTTTTTCCGAACACCCTGTTATGGCCATGACCACTATTAGCATTGTTATTATAACAGCTAATTTTTTCATTATATACACCTTCCTCATTTTATTTATAAGATCAAGAGTTTATTGGTACTCTCTTTCTCTTCAATCTTTGGTTAGACGGCTCTATAATGAATATACCTTATTTTCTAGTAAATGACACGTCACCATTGTCATTATTCACCCATGACTTTTTGCACATTTTATCCCTATACACTTATACTACAATTTGTTTTTCACTGCAAAGATGGCTAATTGGGTTCTATCCCTTAGTTGTAACTTGGATAAAATATTTGTTATATGATTTTTAACGGTTCCTTCACTGAGAAAAAGGGCTTTTGATATTTCTCTGTTGTTATTACCCTCAGCAAGTAATTTACAAATATCTTTTTCTCGTTCTGTCAACTGCTTAATATAGGCTAAAGAGTCCTGATCCTCCTCCTTACTCGCTATTTTTTTAAACTGGTCCAAAATTATTGTTGCCACTTCTGGGTTAATCAAGGTACCTCCGTTATAGACGGTACGTATGGCTTCTGATATTTCTTTTGGCATAGCATCTTTTAATAGATATCCTGATGCACCATATTTCAAGGAATTAAAGATATACTCATCATCTTGAAATGTGGTTAACATGATGACTTTTATCTCTTCGTTGTATGCCTTAATTATTTTTGTTGCTTCCACACCATTCATCACAGGCATGCGTATATCCATTAAAATAATATCCACATTTATGGTCTTACATTTATGAATTGCTTCTTGTCCATTTCTTACTGCCCCTACAATGGTCATATCATTGGCTTTTCCTAGAATCATACTAAGCCCTTGTAGAATGATATCTTGATCATCTACTAGTAATACGTTAATCAACAAAAACCCCTCCCTTCTCACATGATTATTTTTGATCTGGTTATTTTCTATACTTATATATTTTATTAATCATTTCTCGTCTTTTGATTATTATGAATGAATACTGTACCATCAATTACAAAACCTTTTTTATGGGTATAGGTGAGACTACCTCCTAATATATCAATGCGTTCCCTCATCCCCTTCAGCCCATAGCCTTCTTCTACATGCTTACAGCCTCTACCATTATCTTCTATATGAAATGTCATATTCCTTTTCTCAAGGTGAATAAGGATATTTATAATATCTGCTTTTCCATGCCTTATGGCATTGGTCATAGCCTCTTGGATGATGCGATATAAAGTAATGTAGACTTCAGGTAATAACGCTATTTTTTCCCCTGTAATGTTCAGGTGAATGGTAGCACCTGTTTTGGAAGCAAAATCCTGTACAAGACGATTGATTTCATCTAGCTTGGTATAGGTTTTATTATCCTCCTTAAAGGCTTCAACAATCTGCCGTACTTTTTTCAGGCTATCTCTTGACGTGTGTTTTGATTGTTCCATAAGCTCTTTTGCTGCATCCACATCATCTTCTAACATGGAACTTGTCATTTCTAATTGCATGATCAGACCTGTTAGGTCATGTCCTAATGTATCATGAAGATCCCTTGCTATACGATTTCTCTCTTCCACAACGGTTAATGATTTTATGCGCTCTGCATATTGTTGTAATTGGTGGTGGGCATCCAGTAGTTTACGATAGAGCTCATCAACTTTATTTTTCTCATCTTTATGGTGTTTGGCAAATCCCATTACCACCATGATAAACACATTAATTAAGGCAAATAAGAACATTTGCGACATATTGGAAAAACTGGGATTAATAATGAGCAGGCTTACAAATTTATACATAGATGCTATCAAAACCATACTTCCGATGATAAGGTTTTTACGCAACGTTAGAAAAAATGTAGATTCAATGATCACACTTAGATAAAGGGCATGTATGAAGTAATTAATAGCGAATTTTGAATTCATTTCAATAAAAGCTATAGCCACAACTTTTAGCATAAGCAACATAAAGATGTATGTCTTAGGCTTACAAAACTTCTGGATTATAGATAGTACTATAAAAGCTCCAAAAAGGATAAGCAATAAGCTATACCGACTTCCTCTAGCATCTTCATAAGAAAAAGCAAAATAGAATATAATGATGGTTGGTACATCCATTAAGTAATATACCAGATGTCTACGGCCTAACATAATATTCACCTACTCTCATTTCACATGTTTCAATTATAATCTACCTTACCATAGTTTTCAATTATTCTATATAAACAATAAGTTAAATTGCTCTTACTAAATATAAAAACTCCTTGACCTGACTATAGGTTTACACTTTATTCTTAAGTAGAAAGCACTGTTACATTTACAAAATAAGGAAAGAATTATGAAAAAGAACTTAATATTTCTGTAATAAGCTATTAAAATATAGCTAAAATTATTTTTGATTATTACTTATACAAATATTTTTGCAAACTAATCTCTTTTTTCTCATGTTTTTAAATGATAATCATTTTTGTAGTAAAATTGTTTAACTATTAACCAAAAGTCATTTTGATATTATACCATTTTTATGTAGAGTTGTAGTACCTTCGACGTTTTGTTGGTAAATATTTTGTTTGTATATTTTACTTTTTTTAAAATTTGTGTTACAATAACTGAAAATAAATAATATTTTATATTAATTAAAAGGTATTTAATATATAAATCTTTACAAAACAAACATATGTTTTCTTAAAATAGAACATTTTAATACTTATATATTATATTTAAAATATTTATTAATCCGAATCAAATCTCTTCAAAGTTATAGTAATCAGATATTTAAAGTATTATAATATAGCTAAAATGCATTAATCAGCACAGATACACTTTACAATGATATTTATCAGCTATAATGGGTGCACACGCTGTAGTTGGTTTATATAGCAACATATAAATAATTATTAAGGAGGAGTTTAGATGAGAGCATTATTTAAGAAAAAAATTAGTATTGTAGTATGTTTTATGGTAATGATTTTAACAATGGGGACAATAGTTAGTGCAAGTCATTCAGGTTGGCATAATTCACCTTCCTCAATTGCTGGTAGTTGGGCAGTAGGTTATTCGTACTCATGCCAAACAAGCGAGCCAAAAGCACTAGGGTCTCTTTGTTTGTTCTACTATAGAAATCCTACATCATTACAATCAAACTTTGCAAATAATAGTAACAGAACAATATCAGTACAGTTAAAAGAGGAAGATGATTGGCCTAATGATCATGACCTTATTAAAACATATGATGGAACTTTTAGTGGACTTAATTTAGATACCATTACTTTGTCAAAAACTCATATATCTGGAGCTGTTGATAACAATAGTGCTGCTGAATTATACATAAAATATAAAGTTGATAAAGTTTCTGGAGATCCTACTACTCCTAGTATCGCCGATGGTTTGTTTGAATATAATCTTGTAGGCAACTAAATTTTATGACTGTTTAATAAATTTAAGAGTGTATAGCTATTTCAGTAGTATTTTTTGTTGAGTATAACTACTGAAATAGCTATTTTGTATTACTTATATTAAGGAGATTATATAACATGTTAAAAAAACTATTAATTGTAATAATAATGTGTCTATTGTGTACTGTTGTTGCATGTAGTAATTCGTCGAACCAAAGTAGTATTGAATCTGCTTTTAATTTTAATACTAAGGCAGCTTTATTAGAAAAAGAAGATGGATGGTTATATCATTTGAGTTATCAGTTGGTTAATAACAGTGATCAATCATCTTATCATTTTGGAGGATATAATTTCAAACATAAATATTTAGAAGGATATGACATACCCGTAATAGAGAAAGAAACTGGTGAAGTTATTGATACTGTTAAAAGTTCACTGCCTTACTTAAGTTTGAGTGAAGAACTCGGACCTGAATTGGACAAGATAAATAACTATTTTAATGAGAAAAAGTTTATTAACCCAATAGAAATGTCTGATTTAGATGAACTTAAAATTCGTAAAATTAATAAACAAGAAGTATTACAACTATTTAATGAGGCAATAAGTAAAGAGGAATTTCCAAATGGCGATTATATTAATCTACCTGCAGCAGATATTATACTAGAAGAGAGGAAGATTAGTGGGTATCAGTGGCAAACAGGTTATTATATTATTCAAGGAAATATTGCTTATATACGCATTGAATTAATCTATGAAGATAATACATATTTATCTGATTTAATAAATGAAAATAAGGCAGACAAAGATCAAATTAGTATCTATAAAGTAATAAAGGAAATAGAAAAAGGTATTATTGATAATCAATGTTTTGTTGTAAGTGAATCTAAAGAGTTAGTAATCGCTAATATTAAGTTTCAAAGATTGAGTAATCTGTTACAAAAACTTGATTTTGGAGGGAAAAGAAATGATTAGATGTAACAATATTTCTAAAAAATATCAATTTGACCAAGTTCTAATCAATTTTTCTTATTCGTTTCCTGATAAGGGTATCGTTCTCTTATATGGGGAGAGTGGTTGTGGAAAAACAACACTCTTAAATATTCTTGCTGGTGTAACAAATTTTGATAGTGGTGATATTAGTTTTGGAGATACAAACTATCTAGGTAGTGTTGATATCGATAAGATAAATAATATAATAGGCTATATTACTCAAGACCCACATTTTATTGATTATCTTACGGTACTGGATAATTTAAAGCTATGTTCAACTGATGATAAGCATATAGAAACTGTTTTATCTAAATTTGGATTACAGGATAAAAAAAATAATTACCCTAATAAATTAAGTACTGGAGAAAAGCAAAGAATTGCAATTATGCAGGCGCTACTTAGTGAAAAAAGCATTCTATTTTTAGATGAACCAACTGCTTCTCTAGACAGAGAAAATAAAACCATAATATTTGATATACTAAAGCATATAAAGACGAGCAAATTAATAATTTTTAGTTCACATGATGATGAGGCAAAAAAGTATGCAGATGAAATAATTGATTTTAGTAATTTACATAATATTAAGCAACTAACGAAATCAGTATCTTATTCTACTAATATACGAAGAAGTGCTTTGAAGAAAAAAAGAGCACTTCAGCCTTTTGTGGATAAATTTCATAGTTTTCCTGGAAGAGAAAAAAAATCGAGAATATTATTAGTGATAGTTTTTATGCTTACAATGATGAGTATATGTCTAATGGATACACCTGACCATAAAAAAGAGTTAAATAAGAAACATGTATATGGTTTAAATCAATTACAAGTTACTTGTACTAACATTAATGAATCACTCTTTGAAGATTTTAAGAATAATGAAAAAGTAAAAGAAGTAGTTTTAGACTATAGTCGTTCAGTCCCAATGGGTATTGACTATAATAATGAAAATGACATTTTTGTAGATGTTAACTATAATATATCAGTTCACACTATTCCTTATAGCCCAAAAGCTTTTAGATTGTCGAATCGAATTCTATATGGGAGCTATTTTACAAAACCAGAGCAAATTATACTAGCAAATGAAATGGCAATAAGTATGGGAAATCCTGAAGATTTAATAGGTGAAACAATGAAAGTAGATATGTATGATAAAAGCTATAATTTTGAAATTGTGGGTATATTTGATAAATTCACAAAAGTTGAGGCACAGTATTTTGAGGCTTGCGGATCGAGTATATTAGGCAGTAATAGAGATACGTTCTATATCAATGGAGAGTTTGCAAAGCGATATATCAATAATGAGGACTTCTACAATGATGGTGGCGAAAGACATTATGTAGTTTATTTTGATACCTTTGATAGCATGAAATCAAATTATAAATACTATAAAGCAAATGATAAAAATGTTAAGTTTTATGAAAGTGCCATTACTACAGAATTATCACTACTTTTTGAAAATATTCCCATTGTTTTAGTCCCCATTGTTTTATCTGTTATACTTATTTCTATGCTATTATACTATCAAATTAGAAAAACTGAAATGGTCTATAACAAACATATTTTTTCGGTATATCAATATTTAGGATATTCAATTTATCAAATTCAAAAATGTTGGGTAGTAAGTAATAATAAAGATATAGTGAGGATACTGCTTATTTCACTAATAGGTACAACACCAATTATTTGGATAATCAATATGATTAATAAACAAACATATATTATACCATTTCAAATATTTTCGTTTAATATCTATACAATAGTATTGTTTATTATTAGTATTTCAATAATAAGTACTATACTTTCGTTACATACATTAAAAAAAATCAAAATAACCGGTTGGTATCAAGTGCTTCTTGAACAAAGGGATTTAATATAAATCATTGTACTTGTGTTCCCATTATGAAGAATATTGGATACGAAAATATAGATTAGGAGTATTTTATGATAAAATTAACACACATTACAAGAAAATTTGATAATAAAGTATTAGACCACTTAGAATATCAATTTGAACAAGGAAAGATATATATCATTAAAGGTGTTAGTGGCTGTGGTAAAACAACATTACTCAATATTTTAGGGTGTTTGGATGACAACTATAGTGGAGAATATTTGGTTAATGGTAAAGTAGTAAAAGAACTAGCAAAAAAAGATAAGGAAAATTATAGGAAAAAAATAGGGTATATTTATCAAAATAGCCTTCTATTATCTCAGCTTACAATCTTGCAGAACTTACTTTTTGTAAAAAATGATAAGAAGTTAGTTATTGAATATGCTAATAAATTTTGTGTAGAAAATTTATTAGAAAAATTACCTGAAGAATTATCAGGCGGTGAACGTCAAAGAATATCAATAATCAGAGCATTAATTAGTAATCCAACTTTAATAATTGCTGATGAGCCTACAGCATCCCTAGACTATAATAACTCAAAAATCATTGCTACTGAGCTAAAAAATTTAAGTAAATATAATAATACAATTATAATTGCAACTCACGAAAATTGTTTTGATGACATTGCCAATGAGATTATTCATTTAGATTATGGTAAAATTAGCTCAGTTGATAAAAACATAAATGCAAAAGAAATTTCTGGTGAAAGTAAACAACCCAAGGGGTATGAGAAGAAAGACAAATTTTTAAATTTTAAATATGCTTTTCGGAGAAATAGAGAGAACTACAAAATTCTAAAATTATTACCCACTGTGATAATAATGGTAGCACTTTTACTCTGTATTTCACTTCAAAACAATTTTGGAGAAGAATATCTAAAGAAAATATATAGTAAATATCCTTTTAATGTTTTTAGCCTATCAAATAAAGAATATGAATTTTTAAAAGATAAGTATGATTTTATAGTATATGATAATTACACAATAAAAGAAGAAGACATTATTTGCTATCCTTTGTTTGAGAAGAGAAATAGTGGACTTAGTTATGAAGGGGTTATTGAATTTGGTTCATTCCCTGTAAAGCATAATGAAATTATAGTAAGCAGAGAATACATAACTAATTATCTTAAATATCAAGATTATGAAAATTGTATAGGTAAAGAAGTATTAATAAACGGAGATACCTATATTATCAGTGGTGTTCTTTCAAATTTATCACAAAATGAAACAATAGATTTAGTATATTATAATAATTATTATCAAAATAACAACTCGTGTGCTGTATTTATTCCATATAATACAATAAAAGAAAAAGGACATAAAATTATAACAAATAATAAAATGGTAAGACTAGATAGTTTATACGACAAACCTGAGATTTATGAAGGAATAAGAGTGTATTTAAATAACAATCCTATTTCCATATGGGATGCTAAAGTGAAGGGTGCCCAATATACTATTGATGTATACTTTACTATTATGATGATTGTATTGGTTGTAGTTGGAATTATCTCCTTGTTATTTATATACAATGATGTGCAACTTGAACTATTTTATAGAAGAAAGGAAATTGGATATTTGCAGGTATTTAATGTTTCTAAGAAAAGAATACAAGCAATTATTTTATGGGAGCGATCAATAAGAACAATAATTTCTTTAATTTATGCCATTTGTGTTTTTAGTGTTTGTATTTTAGTATTTAAAATAACCCTAAACATTAATGGATTAATTCCATTACAGAACTTACTATTGTTCATGACAGCAATCTTGTCATACGTTTTGATAACAACACTTATTCCATGTAAAAAGTTTTTGAAGAAAAACATAATAATGCTAATTCGTTAATAAAATAGTCCATAAAACTCAGTACTATACTCTGATTAGACCCCATTTACGGGGTTTTTCTTTTTTTAGCTATCTGATCTAAAATCGTTAGGCATTTATATACAATGCATAAGTCATAAATTTCTTTATAGACGAGGCTATTTACCCTATATCTTGTCAGTGATCTTATAGTTTTTGTCATTATTTTAGCTGTCAGCCAGAATTTTTTCCGTGACAAACCAAAGGTAGGTATTTCATTTACCCGGTAATAAACACCCAAAAACTTAGGGAATATTTCTTGACTTACCCTCTAATAAATGTTATTGTATTTGAAAAGGTATCTTTAATCTGGTCCAAGAGAGACTAGGAAGGTTACATAAAGTGGTTAGTAGCATATAATTGTGTTGATTAATAATCAGATATTATTTTGATACAGCGTTTATATGGACTATTAGCTTGGATTATGATGATACACCTTCCTTCGAAATAGGAAGGTTTTTTTATGTTGTCCTCGAGGTGCCTGCATAATCTTTACACAACCTTTAATCTAGTACCGTGATGCTAAAAAGGAGGAAACACAATGTTGAAAGGTAAACATTTAATCGAACCAGGTGATTTAAAAATTGAGGAATTAGAAGAGATCTTTACATTAGCGGATGCCATCATCCATGACCCAAAAAAATATCTCGATATATGTAAAGGTCACTTATTAGCTACATTATTCTATGAACCATCTACACGCACACGATTTAGTTTTGAAGCTGCTATGTTAAGACTAGGTGGAGAAATCATTGGTTTCTCAGAACCAAACTCATCATCCGTATCAAAAGGTGAAAGCATTGGTGATACTATAAGAACCATTGGTTGTTACGCAGATATTGCTGTTATGCGTCACCCAAAAGAAGGTGCTCCTAAGCTGGCTTCCAAACACTCGACAATCCCAGTGATTAATGCTGGTGATGGTGGGCATCAACACCCAACTCAGACATTAACTGACCTACTAACTATTCGTTCATACAAAAACAACATATCTGACAATGTGATTGGTTTATGCGGTGACTTAAAATTCGGAAGAACTGTACACTCGCTAGTAAAAGCCTTATCACGCTATGAGAATATAAAATTCGTTTTCATTGCACCACCTGAACTAGAAATTCCACCATATATTATTGAAGAACTAGGCGACCATTCCTATTATCAAACATCAAGCCTAGAGGAAGCTATTCCAGAACTTGATATACTCTACATGACGCGTATACAGAAAGAACGTTTCTTTAATGAAGAAGATTACTTACGATTAAAAGGTTACTATATATTAGATAAAAAGAAATTAGAACATGCAAAAGAGAATATGATTATTATGCATCCACTACCTCGAGTCGATGAAATCCATACAGAAATCGACCAAGATCCAAGAGCAGTTTATTTCGACCAAGCCAAATACGGTATGTATGTAAGAATGGCACTGATTGTTAAATTACTTGGTTTAGGAGGGGATCTAAATGCTTAAAATAAATGGTATTAAAAAAGGAATTGTTATTGACCACATCAAAGCTGGTCTTGGGTATAAAATCTATAAAGAACTTAAACTAGATCAAGCGAATTATACAACTGCACTGATTAAAAATGTATGTTCTAATAAATTAGGTAAAAAAGACTTGATTAAAATTGATAATGTGATTGATTTTGACTTGAATGTTCTTGGACTTATTGACCCAGGTCTTACCATCACCATTATTGAAGATGAGCAGGTTGCCGATAAAATTAAGTTATCCATACCTGAACAAGTAGAAGGTATTCTTACATGTAAAAACCCAAGGTGTGTGTCCACCATTGAACATATTGACAACATACTTTTTACCTTGGTAGACCCTGAGAAAAAAGAGTACAAATGCGAATTCTGTGATACACGTACTTCTTTATAGGCACAACTACTTAGCTTACATCGAATCAAATATATATGAGTATATTCTATGAATATCTCAAGCAATCTCCCAAGAAAAGGCTATCTATGAACACTTCCATAGATAGCCTTTTCACGTATAGTTTATGATTACTCCCATCTAAAGTATTTATACGAAATGGCGACACAGACGATGGTGATAGCAACCAATACAATAATCTCTAATAAAATATCATTTATCGTTCCACCCATCCACACCTTTTTAAATCCATTCACAACATATGTAAGGGGTATAGCTTTGGATATCTTAACCATGGTATCAGGCATTAACTCCATTGGAATCGTAGCTCCTGTTAAGAATAGCATAGGAAAATATACCAGATTAGCTATGGCATTGGCAGATCGCATATTAGGCGATACACTGGCAATTAAAAAGCCAAGAGAAAATATACTTATAATTGCTAATAGAAACATACCAATCATTAATAATGCATTACCAAAAAATTGCAGATTAAATACAAGCTTACCAACAATAATCAGTAGAATAATGCCTACTGCTGTCATGATAAAATTGACCATAACTTGGGAAATAATCACATGCAGAGGGTTCATAGGCGTCGCCCTAAATCTTTTTAAAATTTTTCTTTCTCTATAACTGCTGGTTACCAGTGGTAGGCTCATAATTCCCGATACGGCAATAACCATACCCATATAAGCAGGGACGGATACATCAATGGTACCATGTCCATTAAACATCTCCGATGGTTCGTTCCCATATATCCCTCCAAACATCAAAAGCAACATCATAGGAAAGACAAGTAAAAAGAACATATTAATAAAATTTCTTGTAAATAACTTAAATTCAGTTATGGTGATTTCAATAAAAGTTTTCATCTCGTTTTCTCCTAATTTTCCATTTTATATCCTGTTAATTTAAGAAAAACATCTTCTAGATTAGGTCGTACATGTTTAATATCGCTATACACGATGCCTTCCTCATGAAGGTATTTAACAATATCACCCAATATATTATGACCTATTCCCCAGATACAAACTTCATTATTCTGCTTTAGGACATTACTTACACCTGTAATTGATTTTAGAGATTCTAAATCTGTCATATCCGATAAAAACAATACCTTCTCTTCTATCTCATATTGATCAATAAGCTGTTCTACATTTCCCACAGCTTCAATTTTTCCTTTATTCATGATGGCAATTCTATCACAGAGTGTTTCTGCTTCATCCATAAAATGAGTTGTCATAAATATGGTAATACCATCTTTTTTTAATCCTTTTATAAGATCCCACATGACATGACGTGCCTTAGGATCAAGCCCTGTCGTAATTTCATCAAAAAAGACAATTTTAGGATTAGGAATAAGTGCTAAAATGAGGGATAACTTTTGCCTTTGTCCGCCAGATAGCTTTGAAACATATGCCTGTTTCTTGTCTGCAAGTTCAAATTTCACCAAGAGGTCTTCATAGGCTAGAGGATTTTCGTATAAAGATGAAAATAACTGGCATAATTCCTTTACTTTTATGCGATCTTGGTAGGATGTTTCTTGTAGTTGAACGCCAATTAAGTGGTACAACTTATCCCTTTCTTGTTGTGGGTTAAACCCAAGTACTTGTATGATACCTGCATCTGGTTTTCGCAAGCCTTCAATGCACTCAATGGTAGATGTCTTGCCTGCTCCATTGGCTCCAATCATACCAAATATCTCACCTTCTTCAACAGAAAATGTGATATCGTCTACTGCCTTAATATCTTTGTAGCTTATTGAAAGGTTTTTTACATCAATCATAATACACCTACTCTCTTTACTCAGATATTTACTATTGTACTTCATGATTTATATGTATTAGTTACCTGGTCCAATATATGTCAATCTTTTGCAATCTTACTCATTATTACTATTTTTAGTATACTATTTTATAATAAGTCAATCAACTATTTCATTATTAAGATCTAATGCTTGCTTTTATAATTCGAATAAAATCCTGC
>JMSU01000115.1_pt1 | contig 42571 bp, 33 predicted proteins | sample 179011 | NCBI WGS metagenome assembly JMSU01 (sample SAMN02769580, study PRJNA246767) | bioreactor metagenome | isolation source: Culture-1 Bioreactor ArsB derived from microbial biomass from the upper 2 cm... | place: Germany: Bremen | collected day 87 after inoculation
TTCATTATTTCACCTCCAAGATTGTGTTTTAATTATATAATATTATATATTCTTTTTCAATATGTTTTTATTGTTATTCGATATGTTTTTTATGTTTACTCACATTTTAGGTATAATTTAGCATAAAAAGGTTTAGCATAAAAAAATCACTATAATTTGTACTATAGCGATAATCTAGATTTAGATCTATTCAGTTTTTATATTTATCCTCTTTTATGATTCAATATTGCTTCTACAGTAATCAAATCCTCTGGAGTAGTTATCTTTATATTTTCATAATCGCCCTCAATCATTTTTACTTTTTCTCCTATGTGCTCAATTAACATTGCATCATCGGTTCCTAATACATCTTCCTCTATTGCGATTTCATGGGCTTTCTTTATAATTTCAGTTTTAAAGGCTTGTGGTGTTTGAGTAATCCACACGTTTTCTCGCTTAGGAGTAAAGTGCACAAACCTATCGGACTTCATAATCTTTATAGTTTCTTTAATGGGAACTCCAGCAGATACCGCACCGTATTCTTTAGCTCCCCTAATACATCTTTCTATGATTTGATCAGACACTATTGGTCTGGCTCCATCATGTATCAAAACGACTTCAGATTTTTTATTCACTTCCAGAATACCATTGTAGACAGACCTTTGCCTTTCTTTTCCGCCTATAATAACCTTCTTGACTTTTTTAAATTTGTATTTCTTCAGAATATTTTTTTTGCATACATCAACATCATTTTTATTAATAACTAGAATTATTTCATCAATCAAAGGACTTTTTTCAAAAACACTTATAGTATGAGCTATAATAGGCCTACCCTTTAACAATAAATATTGCTTATTCATTTCAGCCTTCATTCTAGTTCCTCTTCCAGCAGCTAATATTATGACAGTATTCATATTAATTATGCTCCTTTTTGCTATAGAAAGTTCCTAGTGAAACTTAATTTATACATATCAAAATATCCGATGATTCTGGGGATTTTTGATGTGTATAAGTTAAAGTTTTCACTGGAATCGCTATAATATCTTCATAGTAAAACCCAGCAAAAGCTGGGCTACTTGTAGAGTTTTACTAGCAACTCTCTATATTTATCATTATATCATTTTTTTGCTACGCAGTTTTATTTATCATGTTTTTGGGTTTTGCAAATATAAGTCTTCCTGCTGCAGTCTGAAGTACACTTGTAACCATTACATCCATTGTTTCTCCTATATGCTTTTTACCACCATCAACTACTATCATAGTTCCATCATCAAGGTAAGCAACCCCTTGATTCATCTCTTTTCCTTCTTTGATAACTTGAACTACCATTTCTTCACCGGGTAGAACAACAGGCTTAACAGCATTTGCCAACTCATTTATATTGAGAACAGGCACACCCTGAAGCTCTGATACTTTATTTAAGTTAAAATCATTTGTAATTATTTTACCGGACATAACTTGTCCTAGTCTTACTAGCTTACTATCAACTTCCGCTATTTCATCAAAGTCCTTGTCAGTTATCTTAACTTCAATCTCCAACTCTTTTTGGATTTTATTAAGTATATCTAGACCTCTTCTTCCTCTATTTCTTTTTAGTGAATCTGAAGAATCAGCTATATGTCTTAATTCTTCCAGTACAAATTCAGGAATAATAAGGGGTCCCTCAACAAACCCGGTCTTACAAACATCTGCGATTCGCCCATCAATTATTACACTGGTATCTAATATCTTAGGTTTGCTCTCAGTAATCTCCTTATTTGCATCCTTGTCTTTAGTGCTAATCCTTTTGAATATATTTGGAAGATTGATTAAATCATTAGTTTTCTTTGTTGCAATACTTACTCCTAAATAACCTAAGAAAATATAGACTATAACAGAAAGTATTGTACCTACATACGCTATTGATATAATAATCGTACTAATTAAATAAGCAATTATAAGTCCAATAATAAGCCCAACCGATCCCACTATGATATCTGTAGTTGGTATTTTTTCAAGTTCTGTTTCTACCCAGTTTGCACTTCTAAGACCCTTTTTCATCAACCATGGGGTTATAGCAAAAAGTATACATCCACATATAATGGCACTAACTATATTGATAGTTAATAGTTGTACTGGTGATAAATATCCTATAGAAAAAAACTTTTGTATCGTAATAATTTTTGAAATTAACATTCCTATCGCGTATCCAGCCGTGGCTCCTGCAAAAGTTAGTGAACCACGTATGATTTTATTCAGCATGTTAACGCCACCTCCTCCCTGTAATTATATCCACAGATTCAATATTTTATAACTAAACAATCTACCTTTATCTTAAATTATTTATAGAAGGTCTAAATAGCTATAAATATAGGCTCAAGGTCTCTATGAATACTTTAGGTGCAATGCAAGTAGAACAAAATCTTCTATGAAGATTTTGTTTAGGCACATAACGGAAATTAAGTCTATAATTTCCTATGCGTTATAACAAAAAAAAGAATTTGTTATAAATTATATACTATTTTTTGTCTTCTATCTATATATATAACAAAATTATAACATTATTAGTGAGATTACCCATCAACCTATTGAACAGATTGGTTGATAAGTTCTTCTACACTAAATTCGTCGGAATCATTCACTAAAACTAACTCGCTTACTAATATTTGCTTTGCATTATTAAGCATCTTTCTTTCGCCAGTAGAAAGACCCTTCTCTTTGTCTCTAAGCATAAGGTTTCGAACTACCCCAGCAACCTCATAGATATCTCCGCTTTTTATTTTATCCATATTTGCTCTATATCTTCGGTTCCAATTTTGAGGCATTTTTGACTCATCATCATTCAATACTGCCAATACCTGTTCTACTTCTCTTTCTGATATTATGTCCCTGAGTCCCATAGAATTTACATTATCAAGGGGAATCATTACCTTCATATTTCTTAGAGGTAATCTTAGAATATAATATTTTCTCTTACTACCTAAAATTTCCTTTTCTTCAATTGATTCTATTATCCCAGCACCATGCATGGGGTAAACCACTTTATCACCGATATTAAACATAGAAGTACCTCCTAAATGACATTCCACATTATCAGTATACAGTATTTGGTACTTGATGTCAAGAAAATAATAATTTTATCATACACACAATTGATTGTCAATATTTTTTTAAGAATTCATATATGTTTATCGACAAATTTCATTCATTCAAAATGATATTTTTACTTTTATGCTTTATAATTCCATTTTTAGTTGATTTTTACACTAATCTTTATCCTTTCAATTTTGGCCTCTTTATGCTAAAATAATTATGATGACATACTATAACCCCAGATTATTCATGGAAAATCTGGGCTTACTGTCTACTCGGGAGTGATAATTTGTGAAGGATTTACTATGTGATCAATTTCAAAATTCTGTTGATGAAGTATTAACAAGACACAAAAGTATCTTGGACATATTAACAAAGCTTCAAGAATCTTCTTCAAGGGTTAATAGAGCAGCAATTAAGTCAGTTACAAGTTGTGGATGTATTAAAATTCATGCTTCTAATCAAGAAGTGCCCGATGGGACCCATTATAAAGATGCAAAAAACCATATGGATAACCATCTTAACGGGGAACTTTGTGAAGCTTGTAGAGAAAAAGTCATCCAGGAAATTGGAAGAAATTTATTTTACATTGCCGCACTAGCTAATAATCTAGATATAAATCTTTATGATGTATTAATCAATGAATGCAAAAAAATCGAAGCATTAGGTGAATTTAGTTTATATTAGAGCTTCTAGCTTCCTGCTAGGAGTTTTTTTTTATAATACATTACTTTTTTAAAAGATGTCTATCTAAAAGCACTTGATCCCTTACTCTTCTAAGGCCTTCTTTAATATTTTTTGCCCTTACTTCCCCTATACCTTCTACGTCGTAAAGTTCTTCTGTACTGGCCCTTAAGATCTTTTGGAAATTCTTGAAATAATCAACAATATTCTTTATAACCGTTCCTGGCAGTCTTGGTATCTTAAATAATATTCTATATCCCCTAGTTATGACTGGGATATCTAAAATATTTATATCATAGGAGTAGCCTAATATTTTTGCCATGCTAGGTAAATCTAAGAGTTCCTCTGATGAAAAGTTTCTTAGCTCAGTCATTATAGAATCAATTTTATAGTTATAGTTATCGTTATCAATTCTATAGTCTTTAATTACATATTCTCTATCTTCCTTCACAAAAACAATTAACTCCTCTAGCTGCATACTTACTAGTCTTCCTTCACTTCCTAGTTCATTTATATACCTTTCAACCTCATTAGCTATCCTCATAACCATCTCTGCTCGCTGCATAACTAGACAGACATCATATAAAGTCACCAAATCTTCAAGCTCTAAAGCACTTAAACTTGTCATGGCCTGATCTAAAACAGCCTTATATTTTTCTAAGGTTTGAATGGCTTGATTGGCCTTATTTAGAACTTTATTTGTATCCTGTAATATATATTTAGACCAGTCTTTATAAAGAGTAATTATGTTTCTACGCTGAGATATTGATATAACCAAATTGCCCGTCTGCCTAGAAACTCTTTGGGCTGTTCTATGCCGTATCCCAGTTTCAGATGATGGTATAGAAGGGTCGGGATTAAGTTGCGTATTAGCATATAAAATCTTTCTTTGCTCAGAGCTAAGTATTATGGCACCATCCATCTTAGCTAGTTCGTAGAGATGGGAAGGGGTAAGCTCAGCATTTAAATAAAAGCCCCCATCAACCAGATCAACTATTTCCTGACTATCTCCAAGTACGATTAATGCTCCGGTTTTAGCCCTAAGAATACTGTCCAAACCCTCTCTTAATGTAGTCCCTGGTGCTAAAACTTTTAAAGATTCATTTATATCTTCTGTCTTCCTTTCTTCCTTAACCAATCGATTTACCTCCCAAAATTATATCCAGGGCTTCATATACATTCTCTACACCTATAATTTCAATGTCCTTAACTTCTCCAAGTCCACTTAAATTTCCCTTTGGAATTACACAGGTTTTAAAGCCCATTTTTACGGCTTCCGTTATTCTTTTTTCTGCATAACTTACGGTTCTTACCTCACCCGTCAATCCAACTTCTCCAAAAATAATAGTTTGATTATCAATTATTTTGTTTCTAAAGCTCGAAGCAATGGCAGCCACAATAGCTAAGTCAACGGCCGGTTCGCCTAGCTGTATACCACCTACAACATTTATATATCCATCTTGAGCTTGAAGCTGAAGCCCTACCTTTTTCTCAAGAACGGCCATAAGCATTACCACTCTATTATAATCTATCCCTGTTGCCATTCTCCTTGGCGTTCCAAAGTTTGTAGGGCTTATAAGAGCCTGAATTTCTATGAGTACCGGCCTTGTTCCCTCTATACTTGATACAACTACTGATCCAGCAGTTTGCTTAGACCTATGAGCCAAGAAAAGATGCGAAGGATTTAAAACCTCCTCAAGCCCATTATTAGTCATTTCAAAAATTCCTATTTCATTGGTAGAACCAAATCTATTTTTTACAGCACGAAGTACTCTATATACATTATGCTTTTCACCTTCAAAATATAGCACTGTATCTACCATATGTTCTAAAACTTTTGGGCCAGCTATTGATCCAGTTTTTGTTACATGTCCTACAATAAAGGTTGCAATTCCTAAGCTTTTTGATAACTTCATCAGTGTGGCAGTACCCTCTCTAACTTGACTGACACTTCCCGGTGCCGACGTTATATTAGGATTGTATACCGTTTGTATAGAGTCTATAATTAGTAAATTAGGATTAATTTCTTCTATATATTTTGAAATGAATTGGAGGTTGTTTTCAGAAACTATATAAAGATTCTCATTATCTATATCTAACCTATCTGCCCTCATCTTAATTTGTTTTAATGACTCTTCGCCGGATACATATAGGACCTTTAATCCTAGATCTCCGATATTATTTGCCACTTGAATGAGAAGGGTAGATTTTCCTATACCTGGGTCACCACCGACTAAAACTAGTGAACCCCTTACTATTCCCCCTCCTAAAACTCTATCCAATTCTCCATTAGAAGTTGAAAAACGATTCTCTGTCTCTATTTTAATATTCTTTAGCTTAGTAGGCTTCTGGGAAATCGTTGTGGATATCACGCTATCCTTTCGGTTCTTTTCCACAAATTCCTCCACAAAACTTTGCCAACTATTACATTCTGAGCATTTTCCCATCCACTTAAGGGATATATATCCACATTCTTGACAAACATACTTTGTTTTTATCTTACCCATAAATACCACCTCAAATTCTCAAAATTATACATTTTTGTACAAACTTTTTAAGGATTCTACACGAAGTGTAGAATCCCTTTATTTTTATTATAGACAAACAACATTAACATTTAAAATAAATTTTAAAGAAAATAATGAACGCTTCTACATTTTTTATTTGAAATTTATTTAACCTTAAAGTTTCTTATCTTTATTTCTTATTAAATATTAATTTTTCATCTTCCACATCTACCATTATATCATCTTCTTTTGTTATTTTGCCCATTAATATTTCCTCTGACAGTTTATCTTCTATCATTTTAGTGATTACCCTCTTAAGAGGTCTTGCACCATATTCTGTATCATAACCCTGATCAGCTAAATAGTCCTTAGCTGCCTCTGAGATATTTATTGATATATTTAGTTCACTAAGTCTTTTTGTAAGTTCTCTAATCATTAAATCAACAATTTCTCCAATATGTTCCTTCTCTAGCTTGTGGAATACTATTATATCATCAATTCTATTGAGAAACTCTGGTCTAAACTGTATTCTTAGCTCACTCATTACACTTTCTTTCATCTTTTCATATTCATTTTTCTTTACGTCTTCATCTAATCCCGCAAAACCTAATGATTTTTGCTTTTTGATCCTGCTTACCCCTACATTTGATGTCATTATTATAACTGTATTTTTGAAGTTTACCGTTCTACCCTTTGCATCGGTTAGTCTCCCATCATCCAGCATCTGTAATAAGATATTAAAAACATCTGGATGTGCCTTTTCTACCTCATCAAATAATATTACAGAATAGGGCTTTCTTCTAATCTTTTCAGTAAGCTGTCCGCCCTCATCATAGCCAACATATCCTGGAGGTGATCCCACTAGCTTTGCAACGGAGTGCTTTTCCATATACTCAGACATATCGACTCTAATCATCGCATCTTCATCACCAAACATAGCCTCCGCCAAGGCCTTTGTAAGTTCAGTTTTTCCTACACCCGTTGGACCTAAAAATATGAATGAACCTATAGGCTTTTTAGGGTCCTTTAGTCCAACCCTTGCTCTTCTTATGGCCCGAGATACAGATTCAACGGCCTCCTCCTGTCCTATCACCCTTTTATGAAGCAGCTTCTCCATATTAAGAAGTCTCTCAGATTCTTCCTCTGCAAGCTTATTTACAGGGATTCCAGTCCATAACGAAACAATACTTGCTATTTCTTCTTCCCCAACGGTGGCATTTTTATTTATATTTACTTGCCAATTTTCTTTTCTATTTTCAAGTTCATCTAAGATATTCTTTTCCTCATCCCTAAACTTCGCGGCCTCCTCATAATTTTGATTGCTTACGGCTTCTTCCTTCTCTTTTTTTATCTTTTCTAATTTGGCCTCTAAGTCTTGCAAATCTTCAGGCTGAGTGGCATTCATAAGCCTTACCTTTGAAGCTGCCTCGTCTATTAGATCTACAGCCTTATCAGGTAAAAATCTATCGGTAATATATCTATGGGAAAGCTCTGCCGATGCCTTTAGGGCCTCATCAGTAATTTTTACTTTGTGATGGGCTTCATATCTATCTCTTAAGCCCTTTAAGATTTCTATTGTCTCCTCAATCGTAGGTTCTTCTACCATAATAGGCTGGAATCTTCTTTCTAAAGCTGAATCCTTTTCAATGTGTTTTTTATACTCATCAAGGGTAGTTGCTCCTATTGCCTGTATTTCTCCTCTAGCTAATACAGGTTTTAGTATATTTGAGGCATCAATCGCCCCTTCAGCGCCACCAGCTCCTATTATTGTATGCATCTCATCAATAAATAATATTACGTTACCGGCTTCCCTAAGCTCATCTAATGCCTTTGTCAGCCTTTCTTCAAATTCACCTCTATATTTTGCTCCTGCAAGCATTGAAGCTAATACAAGAGTTATTACCCTTTTCTCCTTCAATATTTCAGGGATATTTCCTTCTAGAATCTTTTGAGCCAATCCTTCTGCTATGGCCGTTTTACCTACTCCAGGTTCTCCTATTAGGCACGGGTTATTTTTCGTTCTTCTACTTAGTACCTGTATAACCCTTTCTATCTCCTTTTCCCTACCGATAACAGGATCCAACTTCTCTTCCTTAGCCATAACAGTTAAGTCTTTACCATATTTATCTAATGTAGGTGTCTTTTTAGACCTACCTTCTGATTTGCCCATTTTTGGCCTTTGTGAACCCCTAGTATCCCCCAATAATTTTAGTACCTCTCCATAGACCTTATTAACATCTACACCCATGCTCACTAGAACCTTTGCAGCTACACCTTCGCCTTCCCTTACAAGGGCGAGTAGCAGGTGCTCAGTTCCTATATAATTATGGTTAAGTCTTCTGGCTTCTTCAAAGCTAAGCTCAAATACAGTTTTTGTTCTAGGTGTAATCCCCTGAAGCTGAGCTTCTTCATTACCTAGCCCAACTGTAGCTTCTATTTTTTCTCTAAGTTTATTTGATTCAATTCCTAAGTTTATAAGAGCCTTCGCTGCAATCCCCTGGCCTTCATCTAAAAGACCTAAAAGAATATGCTCAGTTCCGATATAATTATGCTTTAGACGCTTAGCTTCCTTCTGAGCCAACCCTATAGCTTTTTGTGCTCTTTCTGTAAATTTATCAAACATAAACATAAATATTCCCTCCCTTATCTAAACTTTAAACCTAGATTATTCATGGAAAGTTTGAAAACATGCAAGTAGTTTTGATTTCTAAGGCTTTCACCAAGTTCGAAGGCATACCAAATCGGTACGTCGAGAATTTGATGGATGCTTTAGAAACAAAGGGACGTAGCAGAGTTTTGAACTTCCTATGCATAATCTGGGTTAAAACCCTATTTGCTCTTCAATCGTTCCCTAATAAGATTTCCACGCTCTATATCTCTTTCGTTTGTATTTAAGTTCCTACCCCTAAGTTTTTGTAATATCCCAGTTTGTATATCTACCATAAGAGTATTTATAGTCTTGACATCGATATCTTCGATTATACCTAAGTCTGCCCCCAATCTAACGTCTGAGATAAGCTTCAATGCTTCCTTTGAACTCATTATTCTAGCATTAGTTAATATCCCATAGGACCTACATATTCTATCTTCTAGCTTTGTTCTATTATTTGCCATAAGGGTTGCCCTTGCATCATTTTCTTTATTGGTTATTTGTTTTGTAACCTCTGCCAGGGTCTTAACTATCTCTCCCTCAGTTCTTCCTAGTGTGACCTGATTTGATATCTGAAATAAATTACCTTCGGATTCACTTCCCTCACCATACAAGCCTCTAACAGTAAATCCTATTTGATTCACAGCTTGTAGTATTCTATTCATGTATCCCGTCATGGTAAGGGCTGGTAAATGAATCATCACCGAAGCTCTTATTCCAGTACCTACATTTGTTGGACAGGAAGATAGATATCCCACATTCTCGTCAAAAGCATACTTAACACGTTCTTCAATAATATCATCTATTTTATTAGCTAAATCCCATGCCTGACTAAGTTGGAAACCTGGTAAAAGGCATTGAATTCGGATATGATCTTCTTCATTTATCATGATACTTACTGACTGATCAGGGTTCATCATTACTGCACTCTTATTTGATTTTTCTACTAAGCTAGGACTTATTAGATGTTTTTCCATAAAAACCTGCTTATCATTATTTGATACTTCACTAAGTGCAATTAATTTAAAGTCATCCTTAAGCATTGTATTACTACTCTCTAAAATCGGATCACTAACTGTTTTAATAACTTCTTTACTTTTTTCAGGTGTTAGTGCAACGGGAAATGGGAATTCTTCTAAATTTCTTGCAATTCTTATTCTACTGCTAATGATAATATCGTTTTCTGGTCCTTCTCCATCTATCCATTTAGTCATAATACTCACTCCCCTATTTGTTAGTTTCCAAATCTTTTTCTAGAAGTTTAATTTTGTCTCTTAGTTCTGCTGCACTCTCAAATTCTTCTCTTTCAATAGCTCTTCTTAATTGCTTTTTCATAGTCATTATTTCTCTCTTCATCCTAATTCTATTTCCTGATTTTTTAGGAACCTTTCCTGTATGCTGCTGGCTACCGTGTACGCTTTTTATCAGAGGCATAAGCTTCTCATTAAAGGTGTTATAACAATCGGAACAGCCTAATCTTCCTAGCTGCTTAAATTTTCCATAGCTCATTCCACATTTACTACATGTTGTAGTCTTGATATAGTCTACCTTTATAGGTGAACTTTGAACAGAATCTAACAATCCCGTAAGAAAATTATTTATTGTAAATGGATTTTCAAAACTCATATCCTGGGTTTTTCTAGCACATTCTTCACATAAATGGAGCTCTGTCTTTTTATTGTTTTGAATTTTTGTTACATGAACAGTGGCTTTGTTTTGATTACATTTTTCACAAATCATATTATTCCTCCTCATCATTTACCGGAGCAAATTGCATAATTACCATCTACAAAACCTTGATACTATATATACTTTTAAAAGCCCTAGAGCTATACCATCAAAATATGCTCTATTTTAAATAACTAAATTAATGATGATATTCGCATATGCAATTGTGCCAAGTTAGAATTATGCAATTTCCTTACCTAAGAAGTGAAGCAAGCATTGATTTTAAAATACTCGCTCTTACATTATTCTTTATTTCGGAATCGATATTTATAGCTCTATTGTTTACAGCGGCAAGCATTATCCTAGCCTCTCTCTCCTTAATGATCCCTCTCTCTAGGAAAAAATTAACCAAGGATACAGCTTTTGTCATATTTATACTGTCACCAATTTGACCTATTATATTATATATAAGTTGCGTATCGTCAATTTTTAGTCTTATGATCCTTATGTGTCCGCCGCCACCTCTTTTGCTTTCAACTGCATATCCCTTTTCCACTGAAAATCTTGTTGTGAGTACATAATTTATTTGGGATGGGGCACAATTAAATTCATTGGCTAATTCATTTCTTTTAATCTCAATAATTTTACTGTCTGCATCCTTTAGAAGTTCCTTTAAGAAAGCTTCAATTAAGTCACTTAATCTAGCCATAATATCACCCTTGCTTTTTTACTTTGACTTTCTTTGACCTTTATTTGATAATAATTTATTTCATTAGAATTTACAAGTTCTATTTTTCTTCATTTATACTCAAACTATTCTATTATTTATCATTTTTAAACAATATTGTAATATTTCAAACTTTTTCTTTAGATATCTATATATATCTCTTTTTTAAAATTTTAAACAACAAAACAAATCTGCAAATGTAGGTTTTTCCTCTTAAAGATCAAATTATTTACCTTGTAAAATTATTAGCTATATATAATACGATAAAGATCTCACATTGTGGAGATTTGACAGCCAGCGTTTCTGAGGACAACAAATCTTCGGAATGTAATAAATTTTTCGTAACTTATATACTTGAGAAAATTGCATATGCGAATATCATCCTTAATTTAATTAATATTTTGGTGGTATAGCTCCAGGGTATTTCAAAATGAATATGTCTTACTAAACAGACAACAATCTTTCTTCAATCTTCTTTAATTTTTCTTTGCACATTGGATTTACTCCGTGTAATTTATAATGTATATCCATTGCTTTATATTTTTGCACTCCTAGTGTATGATATGGGAGCAGCTCAACCTTATCTACATTTTCAAGCTGATTTATTATCTTCTTTAGTTTTTGAATATGATCTTCACTATCTGTGACCCCTGGTACCACCACATGTCTTATCCATGTTCTTGTATTAGATTTTTTTAATACATTAGCAAAATCCCAGAATTCTTCAATATTTCCCCTTACTAATTCCTTATATCCTGCTCTATCCACATGTTTAATATCAAGAATCACCAAATCCGTATATTTTAGAATTTCCTCATACTGTCCTTTTCCAAAACCTGCTGTATCTATGGCTGTATGTAGTCCATGTTTTTTACAAAGCTTTAAAAACTCTATCAAGAATTCAGGCTGAATGAGAGGATCTCCACCAGAACATGTGACTCCTCCTCCTGAGTTTTTAAAATAGGTATTGAATCTCAACGCTTTTTGTACAAGTATCTCAGCCGTAACTTCTTTTCCTTCTTTTAGGTTCCATGTATCTGGGTTGTGACAATACCCGCATCTTAGCTTACACCCCTGAAAAAATACTACAAATCTTATACCTGGCCCATCCATGAGTCCCATAGTTTCGATAGAGTGAATTCTACCCGTCATACTACCATCCTTCTCTATATAGACTTATGAAAGGTTCTTTTTATAACTTCAAGCTGTTGTTCCCTTGTAAGTCTATTAAAATTAACTGCATAACCTGAAACTCTTATGGTCAATATAGGATATTTTTGTGGGTATTTCATAGCGTCAATAAGTACTTCTCTATTCATAACATTTACATTCAAGTGATGGGCTCCCTGTGCAAAATAGCCATCTAGAATCGCAACAAGATTGATTATTCTAGCTTCTTCATCTTTTCCCAGTGCCTCAGGTACAATTGAAAATGTATTTGAAATACCATCCTCACAAACTGAACGATATGGTATCTTGGCAACTGAGTTTAGAGCAGCTAGTGCTCCACTTGTATCTCTCCCATGCATAGGATTGGCACCAGGTGAAAATGCTTCTCCTCGCTTTCTTCCATCAGGTGTTGCTCCAGTTTTCTTACCATAAACTACATTTGAAGTAATGGTCAGTACGGATAAAGTGTGGTGAGCTTCTCTATATGTTCTATGTTTCTTCAATTCATTAATAAACTGTTTTAACAATAAAGTTGCTATATCATCAGCTCTATCGTCGTCATTTCCATATTTGGGAAAGTCACCTTCTGTATCAAAATCTATAGTTATACCGTTTTCTCGGATTGGCTTAGTTTTAGCGTATTTAATTGCGCTCAATGAATCACATGCTACGGATAATCCCGCCACTCCAAAGGCCATAATTCTATCAACTTCAGTATCATGAAGAGCCATAAGTGATGACTCATAGGCGTATCTATCATGCATATAATGTATTATGTTCATGGTATTTACATAAAGTTCTGCAATATACTTTAAAACTTCAAAATAATTTTTCTTTACTTTGTCGTAGCTTAATTCATCATCTTCAATCTTTTCAATCCCAGGTACTACTAATACTCCTTCTTTTTCATCGACCCCACCGTTTATAGCATATAGAAGAGCCTTTCCGAGATTACATCTTGCTCCAAAAAACTGCATCTGTTTACCTATTCCCATCGCTGAAACACAACACGCTATACCATAGTCATCACCATAAACCGGCCTCATAATATCATCATTTTCATATTGAATAGAATCACTTGTTATAGACATTTTGCAGCAATATCTTTTAAATGATCCAGTAAGCTTTTCAGACCATAAAACGGTCATGTTCGGCTCAGGAGCTGGCCCCAAATTGGTTAAGGTATGTAAAAACCTAAATGCAGTCTTCGTTATGAGGGGAGTTCCATTTACAGTCATTCCACCTATTGCTTCAGTAATCCAATTGGGGTCCCCGGCAAATAATTCATTATATTCTGGTGTTCTTAAATGTCTTGCCATTCTAAGTTTTATAACAAATTGATCTATTATTTCTTGTGCTTCTATTTCTGTTAATATTCCATTTCTCAGATCTCTTTCTATATATATATCTATAAAAGTACTTGTTCTTCCAAGTGACATTGCTGCTCCATTGTTCTCCTTAATTCCTGCCAGATATCCAAAATACAAAAACTGAACGGCTTCCCTTGCATTTTCAGCAGGTATAGAAATATCAAAGTCATATGACTTAGCCATTTCTTTGATTTCCACCAGTGCTCTTATTTGATCAGCTATCTCTTCTCTTATTCTAATCAGTTTTTCGTCCATAGCACCTGTTAAGTCATTAAAATCCTTCCTTTTCTCATCTAATAAAAAATCTACTCCATATAAGGGTACCCTTCTATAGTCACCTATTACTCTTCCCCTTCCATAGGCATCGGGAAGGCCCGTTAACAGTCCAGTGTTCCTAGCTTTTTTCATTTCATCAGTATATACATCAAATACACCTTGGTTGTGGGTCTTTCGATATTTTTTAAATATTTCTTCAGTTGTTTTATCCAATTGATAATCATATGATTTTAATGCAGACTCTACCATTCTTATACCACCAAAGGGGTTAATCATTCTTTTTAAGGGTTCATCTGTCTGTAAACCAAATATCACTTCATTGTCCTTATCTATATATCCTGGTTTAAAATTAGATATACCAGAAATATTGGTTTCATCGATATCGAGTACTCCTTTTTCTAGTTCCTTTGAAAGAAGCTCTTTGCACATATTCCATACCTTTTCTGTTCTATCGCTAGTTCCTTCTAAAAATACTTCATCACCTTCGTAGGGTGTATAATTCTTAATTATAAAGTCCCTTACATTTACTTTATTTTTCCAATTACCATCATTGAATTCTAACCATTCTTTTCTGAACATAAAAAAACCTCCTCGACTTATAATTATAAAGTCCAGGGGTCTTCCAAAAAACAAACGAACCACCTGGACTTATCGCCCAGGCGGTCGGCATATCTTCAAATCACACTCCATGTGGTTAATTCCACTTCCGCCAGTCATGTGATTCCTTTTAAATGAATATATTATATTATCATCTCATTTGCATTATTATAATATCAACTTACAAACTTTTTGTCAATATTTTAATATAAAATTCGTATTTACTTATCCTCTAATTTGGCCTTCTCCATATATAATGTATTTTATCGTTGTAAGTTCTTCCAAACCCATTGGTCCCCTGGCATGGAGTTTTTGTGTGCTTATACCTATTTCAGCGCCAAATCCAAATTGACTTCCATCTGTAAATCTAGTGGAGGCATTTACATATACTGCAGATGCATCGATTTCTCTTAGGAACCTCTGCGCCTTAGTATAATCATTTGTAATTATTGCTTCTGAATGATTTGTACCATATTCAAAGATATGTTCTATAGCTTCATCTATAGATTCAACAACTTTAATTGCAACTATAAAATCCAAATACTCTGTAGCCCAATCTTCTTCAGTTGCTGGCTTTATGTCTGATAATATCTCCTGTGCCATATCGCAGCCTCTTATTTCTACGCCATAGGAGGTCAAGCTTTCAGCTATTTTAGGCAGTGCACTTGAGGCAATATTTTTATGAACAAGTATTGTTTCTATAGCATTACAAACTGCTGGTCTTTGGGTTTTTGCGTTTATTACTATATCATGGGCCATGGTAAGATCAGCGCTTTCATCGATAAATACGTGACAATTTCCAACACCTGTTTGTATAACTGGAACCGTAGCATTTTTTACAACTACATTTATAAGACCGGCTCCACCTCTTGGAATTAAAACATCAATATATCTATTTAATCCCATCATTTCATTTACTGCTTCTCTATCCGTTACCTCAATAAATTCAATGCAACCCTTAGGAAGCCCATTCTCTTCAGCAGCCTTTTTTATAATGTTTGCCAAGGTAATGTTTGAGTTAATTGCCTCTGATCCACCTCTTAATATAACAGCGTTTCCAGCCTTTACACATAGAGCGGCGGCATCTACAGTCACATTTGGTCTCGACTCATAAATCATTCCAATAACACCGAGTGGAACTCTTATTTGGCCTATTTGTAAATTGTTCTCTGTTTTCCACATCTTCACTGCTTCACCTATGGGATCTCTAAGGGAAGCAACTGTCCTCAATCCATCAGCCATTCCATCTATCCTCTGCTCATTTAGCAAAAGCCTGTCTAACATATATTGGGATAAACCCTTCTGTCTTCCGTTTTCTATATCCTTCTCATTAGCGGATAAAATCAAATCCTTGTTATTTATTAAGGCTTGTGCCATAGCCTCAAGTGCTGCATTTTTTACATTTGAATTTATTGTAGTCATCTTCCGTGCTGCTTCTTTAGCCGATTTAGCTTTTCCTATTACATAATCTTTTGCATTCACTTTGTTTCCTCCTTATCACGATTTTCGCTATACTAGCAAAACTTAATTTATACAAATCCAAATACTCGGTATTTATGTGAGTTTTGGATTTGTATAGATTAATAGTTTTACTGGAATCTCTATAAAATCACCATATTATTGGCATGCACTACCTCATCATAACTCTTGTATCCAATTCTTTCTTCAATAATGGAAGTTTTACACCCCTTCATAATATTAATCTCAGATGAATTATAATTTGTTACTCCACGGGCTACTTCATTTCCTAAGCTATCCATAATTGATACTATATCGCCCTTTTCAAACAGGCCATCTATCGATATTATACCTGCCGGTAAAAGACTCTTACGATACTGCACTAGTGCTACTTTAGCTCCATCGTCAACGGTTATTTGCCCCTTTATAAGGGTGTTATATGTTAACCAGCATTTTCTACCCTGTAGTGGGTTTTGGTCGGCCTTAAAAAGAGTTCCTACATCTTTGCCTTCTACCACATCATTAATTATATTTGGAGAAGATCCATTTATTATAATCATTGATGCTCCGGAAGATACTGCTATTTCAGCCGACTTTATTTTCGTTATCATCCCACCTGTGCCAAGGCTTGTTCCCGCTCCACCAGCGGCTTTTTTTATTTCATCTGTAATAGTGTCTACATAGCTGATTAATTTGGCATTCTCATTTTCTTTAGGATTGGAATCATAAAGCCCATCGATATCTGAAAGCAGTACAAGAAGGTCACCTTCTACAACACTAGTAACCATAGCCGACAAAGTGTCATTATCCCCAAACTTTATTTCATCTACTGCTACAGCATCATTTTCATTAACAATAGGAATCACACCTTGATTTAATAGTGCAAAAAAGGTGTTGCGAGCATTTAGAAATCTCTTTCGATTTAATAAATCTTCCTTTGTTAAAAGTATTTGAGCTACGGTTTTTCCATATTCCGAAAATAATTTTTCGTACATATGGAGTAGCACACCTTGCCCTACTGCAGCCGCCGCTTGCTTTTCTGGAATAGTTTTTGGCCTTTTTTCAAGCCCTAATTTCCCCATTCCTGCACCAATGGCTCCAGAGGATACTAGTACAATTTCTATCCCCTTATTATGGATATTCGTCAATTGCCTTACTATATTTTCTATTCGATTCAAGTCTAATAGACCTGTTGAATGTGTAAGGGTAGATGTTCCAATTTTAAAAACTATTCTTTTTACGTGGTTTATATGTTGTTCTCTTTCTATTTTCATATTAGTGACTATTAAAAAATAGTCTTGCCTCCTCCCTTATAATGTATTATCATTAAAATATTATACTAATTATTCAATTATAGATATGCAACCTTAAAACCCAAAATAAATTTTCGTGAAAATAATGAACGCTTCTACATTTTTTCGTATAAGTTTATTAGACCTTGAAATTGCTTATCTATAGTAAGATTCAAAATATTCATTCTTGCTATATTAATTTAGCAGATTATATCATAAAAAATGCAAATATTCAAATTGCTTATGGAGGTATATTTATGAAAAAAAATGTCGGATTTATTGGATGTGGGAATATCGCTAGAGCTATGATAGGCGGCCTTGTGAAATCTAATAGCATCTCTCCCGAGTCTATAATGGTAAGTAATAGAACCGCAGAAAAACTTGAAAAAACAAAAGAAAATTATGGTGTACTTACTTCTCTTGACAATAAAGTGGTAGCAGAGTTTGCTGATATATTAATCTTAGCCGTTAAAACTGATAAGTATTATACGGTAATCGAAGAAATTAAAGACATCGTTACCGAAGGCACTGTAATAGTATCAATTGCTGCCGGTAGAAGTATTGATACTATTGAAAAGGCCTTTGAAAAGGACATTAAGCTTGTAAGAACAATGCCTAATATACCTGCAATTGTTGGAGAGGCTATGTCTGCCCTGTGCCATAATCCTTTGGTTACACAGGATGAGTTCAATATTGTCCTTGATATCTTTAGAAGCTTTGGAGAAGTTGAGGTTGTAGGTGAAGATTTAATGGATGTTGTAACTGCTATTTCAGGTTCTTCACCGGCCTTAGTTTATCTCTTTATTGAATCCTTGGCGGATGGAGCTGTTCTTAAGGGGTTTCCACGACATAAAGCCTATAAAATGGTTTCTCAAGCTGTTTTGGGTGCAGCTAAAATCGTTCTTGAAACAGGGAAGCATCCGGGACAGCTCAAAGATGAGGTTTGCTCCGCTGGAGGAACAACTATAGAAGCAATTTATGCATTAGAGAAAAAAGGCTTTAGAGGACACGTTATTGAGGCTATTGAAAAGGGCACAGAAAAGTCTAAGAAGCTTGCAAGGAAACAATAGACAGGTAAGCTAGATTGGTTTGCTTAATTGTAGGTTTGATTTCATTGGAGCTGTCTCATAAAGGAATCTCATGAACTCAGCCCCAGGGTGTTTCAGAATGAAGTTCAAGGTTTTGAAATTCAGGCGATTTGGCTAGTACTAATGTACGTGCCAAGTCGTCTGAATTTTAAATAACGCAGAAATTCATCATTATGAGACATCTTCATTGTTATTTATGGATTCTGAACCATACCCATGAATAAGTTTATTCCTGTTCTATTATCCTTTATTACATACATAAAGGGTTTATTGCAGTTAAATACTACCTTCTTCAAGGTTGGCATTGCAGAAGTACATTCTACCTCAACAACAGTAACTGCAGCAGCTTCTGTTCCTTTTTCATCCACTTCTATACTTGTATTCTGGAATATTTTACTTACATATAAGTTTTCAGGGCTTAGGTCTGCTATTTTAGTTAAGTCCGCTCCACTGGAATCAAAGACTTTAGATATTCCAATTCCTTTTAAATGATCATTTAAATTAGTAGAGTTTTTATACTTAAACTTTGGAAAATGAACATCTATATTACTATTATAAGTTGCACCTTCTATTATTTTATCAATTTCTAAATATTTTTCTGATTTAAGAAATTCTTTTAAATTAGTTTTAGGTAGTATAACATACATTGTAACATCATAATAATCTAATCCTACAATTTGACAAACATCATCTTCATAATACACTTTTCCAAAATTCCCAAACATCATATCTACCGACTTTTTACTACCATCTTCTAAATAAAATGGCGCTTTCTTAGTGTTTCCTTCATAAAACTCATCTTTCCAAGTACCTTTAAAATAAAGGGTATTGATTAGGTAGGCAATATCGGTAGGTTTTGTTTCTTTAATAGTATCCTTAAGTATATTGTTAGTCTTTTCTTCAATCCATTTATTCATTATCTCTTTTGTATTAGGATTACGAAAATCTACGTTCATGGCATCAGCATCATAATATTTTTTCAGATTGTCTACAAAATCCTTTTCTATAGCTACATCCTTCTGAAACCATGCTGAGTTAGCAGTGTTCATTACAGTAAACTTCATTTTTTTACCACGGCCGATATCTCTTTCCTCAGAATAGCTATTTAGCAGGTTTATTATTTGATTATATGTTGTATTTAAAGTAGCTTCATCTGCTCCCATGGTATTTATAATTTCATCCTTTGTTTCACCTTTTGCACCATTAGCTAACATAGCTATTGCACTAGATAAACTAAGGGGAGAAAATAATATGTTTTCATTTGAGTTTCCATAAATACTTTCAGTGATTTTGTAGCCAATATTATTTAGCTCAACTATATTATTTTCATCAACGTCTAAATTATCTTTAACATCCTTACTGGCTATAGAGTTAAACACTTCATTTGATAAAATTGATGCAGTTTTTGTCTTAGGATTTGTCATTCCTTCACTACATCCAGAGATAATAGAAGTCAATAACAGAATTGTCACTAATAAAACACATATTTTTCTACTCATCTTTTACCCTCCTACTTTACTTATTATATAGAGTTCCTTGTAAAACTTAATTTATACAAGTACAAATACTCAGTGTTCTTGGGAGTTTTAGAGATGTATAAATTAAAGTCTTTGCTTGAATCTCTATATTACTTATCATAGGATTAGACGGTTTTTTTATATTAAAAGTTCCATAAAATAGAAACTTAAGGACATCGAGTTCCTTAAGTTTGATGAGATTTTTCTTGAAAAAAGTAACTTTAATTATAAACCCCTTGTATTTACATAGATAAATACAAGGGGTTCAATTCAAATTTTTCTATATTTAATCTTCTTTATTAGCCTCTTCGATAACCTTTTGAGCTAATTGACCTGGAAGTTCATCATATCTTTCAAATCTCATTGTAAAGCTTCCTCTTGCCTGAGTCATTGAACGTAGGTCAGGTGCATATTTGAACATTTCACATTGAGGTGCTTCTGCAATTACTTTTTGATATCCATCTCCAGTTGGTTCCATACCAAGGATTCTACCTCTTCTCTTATTCATATCACCCATAATATCTCCCATGTAATCTTCTGGTATAAGAACCTCAACATGCATAATAGGTTCAAGAAGCACAGGTTTTGCCTGCTGGATTCCTTTCTTAAATGCAAGGGATGCAGCAATCTTGAAGGCCATCTCACTGGAATCAACTGCGTGATAGGAACCGTCAAGAAGTGTTGCCTTAACATGAACTACAGGAAATCCTGCAAGAGGTCCCTTTTCTATTGATTCTCTAAGTCCCTTTTCAACAGCAGGTATATATTGCCTTGGAACTGATCCACCAAAAATCTTTTCCTTGAATTCAAACTCTTCAGTTGAAGGCTCAAAGCTTATATGAACATCACCATACTGCCCTGATCCACCACTTTGCTTTTTATGTTTACCTTGAACTTTTGCATTTCCTTTGATTGTTTCTCTATATGCAATCTTTGGATCAGAGAGATCTACTTCGACCCCAAAGTTATTTTTCATTTTATGGGTTATTACAGTAAGCTGCATATTCCCTTGACCACCGATAAGTAATTGCTTTGTCTCAGAATTCCTTTCAACTATAAAGGTTGGATCTTCTTCAGTCAATCTATGAAGCGAAACCCCTATTTTTTCTTCATCACCCTTAGATTTAGGCTCTACACACATGAACAAGCAAGGCTGTGGGAACTGGATTCCATGATATCTTATTGGAGCCTTCTTGTCACAAAGTGTATCTCCAGTTTCAGTATATTGAAGCTTTGCAGTAGCACCAATATCTCCTGCTACGATCTCACTGCATTCTAATTGGTTTTTCCCTCTTAGCATAAACAGTGATCCAATTTTTTCTTTTTCATCTTTATTTGCATTCAACACTTCCATATCCTTAACTAATTTTCCTGAGTAAACCTTGAATAAGGATATTTTACCTACAAATGGGTCAACAATTGTTTTAAATATAAGTGCTGAGAATGGTTCCTTTTCATCTACTTTTCTAACTAACTCTTCATCATTATCTGGATGTATTCCCTCGTACTTTCCATTGTGCATATCCTTAGGTGTCGGCATATAGTCATATACCATTCCAAACAATGTATGGATTCCAATACTATTAGTTGCTGATCCTACAAGTACTGGTACAACTTCACCGGCTAAAACACCTTTTCTCAGGCCTTCATGAATTTCTTCCGTAGTAAATTCTTCCCCCTCAAAATACTTTTCGAGTAATTCTTCATCACTTTCTGCAACAGATTCTATAAGCATTTCCCTAACCGGCGCGATCTTATCCTTCAAGTCAGCGGGTACTGCTACATCTACACATTCCTTGCCATTATATTCTCTTCCAATCATATCTACTACGTTTACAAAGCCTTTGAACCCTTCACCTTCTCCTATAGGTATTGCAAATGGAGCAACCTTCTTTCCAAATTTTTCTCTTAAACCACTAATTAATTTTTCGTAGTTAACGTTTTCCTTATCCATTTTATTGATAAATATTATTTTGGGCATCTTTCTTTCTTCCGTATATTTCCATGCCTTTTCAGTTCCAACTTCTACACCAGAAGTAGCATCTATGAGCATAATAGCTCCACCAGCTACTCTAAGACCACTTATAACCTCACCCGAAAAATCAAAATAACCAGGAGCATCTAAAAAATTATATTTTGAATTATTCCACTCTACAGGAATAACTGAAGTTCCAATTGAAAATCCTCTAGCTATTTCTTCTTTATCAAAGTCTGATACCGTATTTCCATCTTCTACTTTACCTGTTCTTTTGATAACATTTGTAGTATATAGCATCGATTCCGTTAATGTAGTCTTTCCACTTCCACCGTGCCCTAAGAGTGCAACATTTCTTATTCTATCTACTTTATAATTTTTCATACTTCTCCTCCTCGCTAAATTCATTGAACTTTTATATTATTCTACAAAATTTTGAAAATTCCTTCAACTATCATATATTATATAACTTTTTTCCAAAAATATAAAGACCCACAATGAAAAATTGGGGTCTTCTGTAAAATATTTGCATTTAATATTATTTTATTTAAATTATGCCAGACATTTTTTTAACTTCTATTCCTCTTTTCTCTATTTCTTTGATTATGATGTTAAGTCCTATTGAATCACTTGCCATATGCCCTGCCACAATTACATTTCCTATATTTTGCTTTTCTACTTCTTCTCTAACATCATCGGGTACATGCATACAAATTATTGTCCCTACACCTGCTTCAAAATATGCTTTGAATACATCTGCACCACCGTTGGTACCTCCAGCCATAAGGACAGCGATCTTTCCTACATAGTCCTTTTCTGAGCCTACCCTTATAACTGGCCCAGCAATAGCATTCTTATATTCATCTATTTCTTTAAGAGCCTCAACAATATCCTTTAATTTAGCCTTTGGTTTATCCTGAAACTTATCATTTAAAAAGTCCTCAATATAAGTCTCAGTAATTATATCTGCCGGTACATGTATATTTAAGTAAGGCATATTAAGTAATTTTGCTGCTGATCCAGCTCTATCATAATTTTTTACATGCATTCCTCTTTCTACTTGTCCGATTTTTTTTCTTAATACTTTTTGAGCTTTATTTATTGGAACACCAAACTCCATCATCTTATCTATCTGAATATCCATTACTTTGTAAAAATCAACCACAGGGCTTCCTGACATAGGATGATGGCTTATTACACAGTCAGCACCTAATTCCCTTGCGAGAAGCATCTCAGGAGTTTCCATGTCAATTCCAAATAGTATCTTCTTTATACCTTCACCTTCAACCATGATTCCTGAATCAGCAGGTATTTCGTCCAGCCTAGACAACTCCAATGCCAAATTCATTATTTCCTTAGTATTCATATTTTAATCCTCCTATATAAAAATATTTTTCTATATAATTTTTTTTACATATACATTTTAATATATATGCATGCTACTTGTCACTCTTAGTTTAATAATAATGAAAAAAATCTATACTTAATTGAGCAAATTACATAATTACTATCTAAAAAAACTTACTACTATATATAGTTTTAAATAACCTAGAGCCATACTATATTTATTATGTAATTCTGCCGAGTCAGAATCGTGCAATTTCCTCAATTGATAAAATCTAAATCAGAGTATCTAAGTTACGAAAAATCTGTTACATTCCGAAGATTTACCATCCTTAGAAACGTTGGCTGTCAAATCTCCAGAATGTGAGATCTTTATCGTATTATATATATCTAAATCAATCATTGAAATTCTATAGCAATTTATGTAAAATATCAATGTGTATTACTGGGTGTTTCTAAATTTTAGGAGGGGTTAAGTTTGAATATAGCGATAGTAGGCGCCGGAAATGGTGGGGTAAAGACAATAAATTGCTTTAATAATATTGAAGATATAAATATACGCATAGTGGTAGATAAGGATGCACCAGGAATAGCTTTAGCCAAGGAACTAGGTATTCCATTTTCCCAATCAATAGATGATATCGAATGTAAAAATTTAGACATGATAGTAGAAGCTACTGGCAATGAACAATTTAGTAATTTCTTGAAGGATAGATTTAGTTCTACCTGTAGTATACTAGACTTCAAGGGCACTTTACTAATGATGACCTTAATTGAAAGAAATTTAAATACTCTTGAAAAAATGGACAGCCAGATCTCTATCATCAATGACACTACTCATACAGTTAATGGACAATTACAAGAAATTATAGGCTCCATAGAAAAAATAAATCGTATCACTGAAAATCTTTTAGAAACTACCAAGGTCTCAAATACATATATAAAGGAAAGCGATAAAATCATACAATCTGTAAATAATATAGCCCTACAAACTAAGATACTTGGCCTAAATGCTTCAATTGAAGCTGCGAGGGCAGGTGAGCATGGTAAAGGCTTTGCAGTTGTAGCTAATGAGGTTCAGAATCTTTCACAATATACTGGAAATTTTGCTTCAGAAATAAGCAGCATTCTTAATAAGTTATCCAGTGAGATAAGGAAAATTGATACTGAAGTCCATGCTCTAGATGACCTTTCTCATGTACAGGTTGATGCTTCTAGCCAGGTAAGTGTTGCAATAGACAGTCTTATGGGAGCTTGTACCGATAGGGACTAAAAACATAAAAAAACTATCCGTTCTTACTAAAGAACGGATAGTTTTTTATAAAATTCTAAAGCCTTACAGATTATTTTTTACATATTGAAAAATTCTACTGCTTCATCCACCAGTTCCCTCATTAGCTCTTTGACCGTAACAATTTCCTTCATTCTATAGCCATTAGTCCCAACAAAAACTAATCCGTTTTCAATATCGCCGTTAACAGAATTTATAAGGGCATCGGATATACAGTATGGAGTTGTTGCAGGATCACATGGTTTTAGGCAATCGTAACATCTATTTATTTTAAGCTTTTGCTCTTCAACAGCTTTTACAAAGGCATTACGAATAGCCCTTCCAGGCATTCCAACTGGACTTTTTACGATTTGAATATCTTCTTCTTTTGCAGATATATATGCATTCTTAAAATTAACATGGGCATCACATTCCTCTGTGCCAACAAATCTTGTAGACATCTGAACTGCGCCAGCGCCTATATTTAAAAATTCTGCAATGTCCTTTCCTGTATAAATTCCTCCAGCGGCTATTACAGGTATGCTCTTTTTATACTTTTCTTCAAAGGGCTTTAATGCTTCAATTACTTCCTTTACTAAGTCCTGAAGACTAGGTAATTTTATGGAATTTAATTGGTCAAGGGAAAAGCCTAAATGTCCTCCAGCCTTTGGTCCTTCTACAACTACAGCATCTGGAATATATTTATATTTTCTATCCCACATCTTTGTTATTATGGTTGCGGCTTTACCCGATGAAACTATTGGAGCAATTTTTGTGCTAGAACCCATAACAAGCTCTGGCAAATTTTTAGGAAGCCCCGCCCCAGAAATGATAATATCGATTTTTTCTTTAACAGCTTCTTTTACCATTTCCTTATAGTTATTAACCGCCGCCATCATGTTTACTCCTAGAATGCCCTTTGGACTAAGACTTCTTGCCCTTCTTATTTCTTTCACAAGACCTCTAATGTTAGCAGTATCATTATCTGTCTTAAAATCCTTCTCTCTATATCCTATTTGGACTCCTGAAATAACGCCTATTCCTCCTTCATTAGCTACCGCAGAAGCTAAACTAGAAAGAGATACGCCTATACCCATACCGCCTTGAACGATTGGAACTTTTGCAACCAGATCACCTATTTTTAAGTGGGGTAATTTCATTAGAATTCTCTCCTTTGAAAACTTATTAATATTCAAAGTATATGAAATATTAGTGCATCTGTCAATAAGGTTACTCTGTTAATTATTGAGAAACATTTCTAATTGAGTCTCATGTTAAACTAAATCTAATCTTATACTATACTTATCACTTCCAATCACTAAGTTTAAGGTTTATATACTTAGTATATATAATTATATATTTTTCTATCCTTTTTGTAGAAGATTATCGAAAATTCATGTTGAGTATATATCTAAGTCTCATTCAAATTTTTTATAAGCATATCCTTTGCCATAGCAGGGTTTGCTTTACCATTAGTTTCTTTCATTATTTGCCCAACTAAAAAGCCTATGGCTTTATTTTTCCCATTTTTTAAATCTTCTATAGCCTTTGGGTTCTTACTGATCACTCGGTCAACAATTTTTTTTAACTCATCCTCTCCACTTATCTGAGATAAACCCTTTTCTATAATAATTTCCTCGGGATCTTTACCTGATTCAATTATATCCCTTAAAACTGCCTTGCCCACTAAACGGCTTATTGTTCCCTGGTCTACTAATCTTATTAATTTCCCAAGAGATTCCGCTTTAATCTCCCTTACTTCTGCTTTCTTTATAGATCTCAATACCTCGACTACAATCCAATTAGATACATCCTTTGGCCTACACCCCATGGCAACAACCTTTTCAAAATAATCTGCTAATCCCTTGTCAGAAACTAATATCTCTACTTCCTTTTCATTTAAGTCATATTCATCCATAAACCTTCTAGCTTTTTTATTGGGAAGTTCCGGTAATGTATTCCTTATTTCCTCTATTAGCTCTTTTTTTATATGAATAGCTGGTAGATCTGGTTCAGGAAAGAACCTATAGTCATGGGCGTCTTCCTTAGATCTCATTGCTAAGGTTATTCCCCTCACGACATCCCATTTTCTAGTTTCTTGTTTAATCCTATATCCATCTCCAAAATTATATAGTTCTTTTTGTCTTCGCTCTTCTTCCTTTAAAGCCCTTCCAACCTCTTTAAAAGAGTTAAGATTTTTTATTTCAACCTTCTTATTATATGCTCTTTGTCCAATTTCTCTAATAGATATATTTGCATCACATCTAAGGGACCCTTGCTCCATACGACAGTCAGAGACTTCTATATATTTAAGTATTGATTTTAATTTTTTAAGAAACGTTACGGCCTCCTCGGCAGATCTAAAATCTGGCTCTGTAACTATTTCTATAAGAGGCACTCCTGCCCTATTATAGTCCACTAATGTAAAAGGTTCATCATCTAAATGAATAAGTTTTCCAGCATCTTCTTCAATATGAACCCTTGTAATATTGATCTTCTTATTTCTATCTCTCAGGTCTATCTCTAGAAAACCATCTTTACATATAGGTATATCATATTGAGATATCTGATATGCTTTTGGAAGATCAGGATAGAAATAGTTTTTCCTATCGGTCTTGCTTACTATATTTATCTCGCAGCTTAAAGCAGCGCCTGCCTTTATAGCTAGGGTTACCACTTCTCTATTTAATATCGGTAGGGTTCCCGGTATACCTGTACATACTGGGCATGTGTTTTCATTTGGTTTTGCCCCAAATTCTGTGGAGCATGAGCAAAATATTTTTGATTTTGTGTCTAACTCAACATGTATTTCTAGTCCTATTATAGTTTCATATATCATCATATACCCTCCCCAAGCTCTGGTGACTTGTTCCAAATATGCAAGTCTTGTTCCAGGGCAAATGATGCTCTAAAGAGTTTTTTCTCGCTAAAATCATTTCCAATAAGCTGAAGCCCAATTGGAAGACCTGTCTTACTGAATCCACAGGGAATAGATATTGCAGGCAGACCTGACAAGTTAATATTTACTGTATATATATCTGATAAGTACATCTCTAATGGATTGTCTACTTTCTCTCCTATTTTGAATGGCAGAACCGGTGATGTAGGCCCTAAAATAAAGTCATATTTCTCAAATGCTTTTCTAAAGCTTTCCTTGATTTTCCTTCTATATTGCATAGCTTTTTTATAATAAGCATCATAATATCCCGATGAAAGCACATAGGCTCCCAACATAATTCTTCTTTTTACTTCATCTCCAAATCCTTCACTTCTACTCTTCACAATTAAATCTTCTATTGTATTGAATTTTTTAGTTCTATGTCCATATCTTATTCCATCATACCTAGCTAAATTTGAGCTGGCCTCCGCCGATGAAATGATATGATATGCTGACAATCCAGTATTACTGATCGGTAGTGAAAACTCTTCTATATTTGCTCCAAGCTTTTCTAAGCTTTTTATGGCTTTCTTTATGGATTTATCAATTTCCTCATTAAGATTAGATGTAAAAAATTCCTTAGCTACTCCTATCTTAAATCCCTTCACGCCTCCTTCTATCCCGGTTAAATAGTCCTCTTCTACGCCATGTCTAATACTAGTACCATCCATCTCATCTCTACCTTGTATTACTCTAAGTCCAATAGCACTATCCTTTACTGTTCTAGTTATTGGACCTATATGATCTAAGGACGATGCAAATGCTATAAGACCGTATCTTGACACTAGTCCATAGGTTGGTTTCATGCCAACTGCTCCACAAAAAGCTGCCGGTTGTCTAATTGATCCACCTGTATCTGATCCATAGGATAGAGGTACAAAGCCTGCAGCAATAGCAGCTGCCGAGCCGCCGGAAGAGCCGCCTGGTACCCTGCTTAAATCCCAAGGATTCTTAGTATTTTGGAAATATGAATTCTCCGTAGATGATCCCATAGCAAATTCATCAAGATTCGTCTTCCCAATTATAATCGCCCCTGCTTTTTTAAGTTTTTCAACGATTGTCGCATCATATGGAGGTATAAAATTCTCAAGCATTTTTGATCCACAGCTTGTCCTTATCCCTCTAGTACATATATTGTCCTTTATTGCCACAGGTACACCCGCAAGAGGCCCAATTTCCATTTCATTTGCAATCTTTTTATCTATTAATTCGGCTTCCTTCAAGGCCTCTTCTTCCTGTATTTTTAAAAAGGCTTGGGCCATTATGTCAAACTTTTTAATCCTATCTATATATGAACTGACTACTTCCTTAGCCGAAAATTTAGTTTCTAAAAGTCCATTTTTGATATCATCTATAGTCATTAATTCCATTTCCAATTCTAGCCCTCCAATCACTCTATAACCTTAGGTATTTCAATACTAGTATCCCTCATGTTTTTAACATTTCTAAACAGATCCTCTTTATTCTCAAATACCTTTACCTCATCTTCTCTTAATACCGATTCTGAATTATCAAAGTTATTTGCTTCTATTTCATAGAGTTCTTCTCTTTCTATATTTTCGAAATGGCTTAGGATGTTATTAAACTCCCCTACAAATTTTTCTGTTTCTTCCTCTGAAAAACTTAATTTAGAAAGTTTAGCCATATATCTAACTTCATCTTTATTTATTTTCATTAATTTGCCTCCTTATCTTCCTCATACAGAGATTCCATAAAAACTCTCTATACCTAGCTTACATACTTGTATTATACATTTCATATATTCAATTTCCTATATCTATTGAGATTATTTGTAAAAAAGTCCTTTATAAAGATTCTTAAAGTAGACTTTTTTGAAACACATAACAGAAATTATACCTATCGAAACCTCAAAATGTCTATAATATCCTATGTGTTATAAAAATTTTAAAGGTACAGTTTCTTAGAATCGAACTGTACCTTTTTTTATTTTAACTCATATGCAATTTTACACAGACTCTACATATCCCTTACTGATTAGTTTTTCTATATGTTCGTTTATATATTTTTCTACATTTATTCCATGTTGTTTTTCTAAGACCAATATCATGGTAATGGCTGTTTGAGCTACATCTAAAAGCTCTTTAGTTATTTCATTATAAGCCTCTCCATCGGATAGCTTTATTCCGTCCCTTTCGCCATTCATACCTCTAAATTTCCCTATGGCTCTACATAGTTCACCCTGTTCCTCTGATAGTTTTAAAGCCGTACTTTCAATCGTAGGTGATATGGAATTAAGGTATGGTAGTGATATGGTTTTGAGCCTAATTTTTGAGAACTTTTTTTCTTCCTTCTCTTTTATATATTCCTTTATTTCACCTACTGATATATTCAAATTTTCAAGTTCTTTTGCCAATTCTAACGCCTGTGACTTCATCCTTGTCCTCCTTAAAGTGTATTGAATTTGAGATATCGTATTTTTAAAATCCGAGTATATATTAACATTATACATTTTATTTTTTGTTAGACAAGATAAAAGAACCTATTATAGTCATGCTACTTCAAAACTCAAAATAAATCTTGCTGAAATAATGAACGCTTCTACATTCTTTCAGTGAAATTTATTAATCCTTAAACTAGCATTCCTTTAGTTATATAGACCTATGCTTGTAAAGTTTTACACACTCAAATTTTATAAGCGAGTATCTTAGCATTCTTCCCTATATCTTTATAAACTCTCCAATATGTAGCATCATCATTACAACATTAAGCCCACCATGGACAATCATAGTGCTTTCTAATCCAAACCTTTTAAATAAAAATCCAAGTGTTATACCTATAGGAAATACCTGTGCAAATTTTATCCATTCTGGGCTAAGGGTATTAGCATGACCTATTGACCATAGGATAGATGTCAATACCACAGCAATCCAATATTTATTATCTTGTAGTTTGAATTTTACTGCAAAGAAGTTTTGAATTCCTAGGCGAAACATAATCTCTTCATTAATGGCTATTACAAATACCATAACACCAACGTGTAATATATCTTTAGAGCCAACACTCTTTAAATTAATATCTCCACCAATCATATTTTTTAGTGCTTCCGAGGGCTCAGGCGAGGTAAGCTTAAAAAGAATAATAGAGTAAGCTATACACCCAACTAATGCAATAAGTGTCCATAGAAAGAACTTCTTCCACTCAACATCTGTACATGCTTCATTTAGTATTTCTACCTCTTCCGCTCTCGTTTCAGCTGATATCTCTGAATAATATGATTCTACACATATCTTCTCCCTATCATCACATTCCTTAGAGCATTCTTCTAAAATTTCATCAGCAGATTCTTCATCGTTACGTCTTTTCCAATAGCTAAAAAGTCTCCTTATTAAAGGTACATCCTTCATCTTCATCGTCATACAATAATAATTACCAACACTCACAAACATTATTGTTCTTAAAAACACTACAACTATAACCATAAAGAATGTAAAGCCTAAAAATTCCCCCATTCTTATGAGGGTTATAAATCCATCTAAGAAAAAAATAACAATAGCAAAAAATATTCCATATCTGATGTTATCCTTAAGTCTTTGTTTCTTTGAAAAAAACTCAACCAAAAACGCTATTACTAAAATAATCATTGCAACAACAAAAATTATTGAAAGTACCCCCATACTCTCTTCAACCTCCTAGAACACTTATTAATTACAAAATATTTATCAAAGAATTAATCATCTATTCCTACCATTTTAATTAGGTACAGTGCATTACGTGTTGTAGAAATTCCGGGCTTTAGCCTGTAATCAAAATATATTTTATTCTCCCTATAATATTCTTGAAAATGATAGTTTCTTATTCTTTTATTGTTTTCATTTTCTAGAATCCCCAACTCCAAATCGTGGGTCGATACTAACCCAATAGCACCATCCCTAAGCAAGTTGTTTATCAATTGTTTAGCGCCTTCGTGACGATCCTCAGAGTTAGTTCCCTTGAAAATTTCATCTAATAAAAAAATACCGGCCTATCCTTTGCTGCCCTTACTATTTCCTTAATTCTTAATAGCTCTGCATAGAAGGAGGAAATACTCTTTTCAAGATTATCACTTACCCTCATACATGTATGAATCTCCATTATTGCACATTGGAAGGATTTTGCACAAACCGGTGCACCGATATAGGCCAATAACAGGTTTAATCCTACAGTTCTTAATAAAGTACTTTTACCCGACATATTTGACCCTGTTATCAATAGTATTTTAGTTAGTGATTCAATTTTCAAATCATTACATATTCGTTTATCGGTAAGTAAAGGATGACCCATATGCACTGTCTTTAAATCATAAGATTTGTCTACTATCTTTGGTACCGTCCAATCTGGATTATCATGTTTTATCAGTGCTAAGCTTGATAATGCCTCCAGTTCTCCAATAGTGTCTAGCCATGTCTCTATCAATATACCGGATCTCTTCTTCCACTTTTCCAAGGAAATCATACATTGATAATCCCAAAGAAGGAGTATGTTTATCAAGATAAAAACAGCATTGTTTCGGTTTGAAATATTTTGAGTTATCCTTTCTAACCTGTCTATCTGCTGAAATGCTGTGTGCTTTTCTTTACTAACAAGACTAACCTTTAGCTTATTAAGATAACTAGACTTGAAGTGTTTCTTTTCAAATTGATGTAGCATCTTCCTATAGCTCTTTATGTTCTCCTTATGGCTATATACCGTGTTTAAAATCTTCGTTCTTTCTTTATTCTTAAATTTCAATATTAAAGTTTGAATTCCTAATAACACGAGAGGTGGATAGTATGACACTTTACCCATTAAATATAGAGTACCAAGTATAACGCTTATTAATGGAAGTACTCGTACTCCTACTATTACCCAGGTCTTTAAATAAAACTCGCTTTTTTCCTTTACAAAGCTATATAAGGGTTCAGGGTTATGAATCCCATCGGATATTACCATTCCCTCTGCCATAAATCTCTGACGCCACCATAGTTTCTCTGATAGCTCGCAAAGCACTTCCTGTCTTTCATGAATTTCATCGCTTTTGGCACATGGCTCTAAAAGATACTTTTTTAATTTTTCCCTTCCCATATAGGTTGTAGCTACATTAATCCACTGAAACAAGGAGGCCTTCCCAAAAACATCGAGATCATCAGCGTAGCTGTGACTTTTATCTAGAAACTCTACTCCAATATCCCCAAAGGCTTTCCACTCTCCGTCTATACGTTTTATAGATTCTTCATTGATTTTATATAATGAAGATGAGTAGTTTCTTCTAGATCTTACTTCATTATGCTTTATAACTAAATAGATAAAAATAGCCATATAGGTTATGAGTATAGGTAACATCAATGAGTAACTATTAGTTACATATAGAAATACCACATTACCTATGCCAGCTAAAGCAACTGTTAATCTCAGATTAGTGATTATCTTAAGCACTTTGCCTTGCTTTTCGAGTATCTTACTATAATATTTTTTTCGTTTTTCATATTTTTCTTTGGAGTTTGCAAATTTTTTGCCACCCTTCCTCGTATCAATATAGAGTTCATATAGCGGAACTTAATTTATACATATCAAAATATCCGATGTTTCTGGGAGCTTTTCATGTGTATAAATTAATAATTCTACTTGAATCTCTATAGTTCTAGCTACAACACATCTTCCCATTTAAGCTTCATAATCTGTTTCCATAGAAGTAGAATAATTAGTACCAATACTCCACAATAGACTAATAGTCCATATTTTGTGGATTTTAAAAACATATGTAGCCCAACTGAAGCTCCACAATAACCCATGGATAAAAATAGAGCTGCAATATTGTTATTTTGAATATGGTTGAAATCCATAGAAAATGGAAATTCCTTTGAAGATGTTTTAAATATTATGAGGCAAAGCAAAATCAGATTTAACAACATCAATATTATGTCTATAAATATCCCAGACCCACAAATCATCAAAAATATTGTGCTCGGTATAAAATACACGGGAATAACGTATTTCAGTAAAAAACCTTTAAAGGCTCCACTATATACTAATGAAGGTTCTTCAATAGGTAGCACCCTATAGATCCAGGCTCCTTTATATTTTTCGCTTGTTTTTATCATTATCATAAGGTTCGATAGCAATAGTACAGTAAGATAAATAGATAAATAAGATTTTCCCTCTGCAATCTCTGCAATAACTTCTGAAAAGCTTCTGTCATTACCAATGGTTCTAAAAATTATTATTAGCGGCATTACTGCTGCAAAGGCCATATTAGGATAAATTCGGAGTTTGAGCTTTCTCTCATTTGAAATCATCCTTTGGGTAAACCTACAAAAGAGCCTCTCTGTCTTTTTAAAACAAAACACCCTTGAAAAGATCCTATCAATAGCATCCCTTATATCAATAGACCTACCTCTTTTAGCACTATTATTATTTAGCTTAGAAAGATTCTTTTCAAAGTAAGGTATAATAACCTTAACATACACTATCAAAGCCATTATTGGCACTAAAATGCTTAGTAGCCCCAAGAAAATATAATGAATTCCAAGATCTCCTTCTATAAAAATCTGAAATGGTGCTGCAAACCATGCTGGTGGAATAAAATAGGTCCACCATCTTGGTGTGAAAACCATGTCATATTCAAAAACATCAAACATTCGTCCTATAAATTGATATCCCATAATGAGTACGATAGATAGCATTATTTGAACATAGTTTATTATATCCTTAAGCTTTTCTCCATCGAAGAACTTTAAGATTAAATAATATAGCATTGAAGTAAGAAATATAATCAGGGTTGAAGATAATAATAAATCAAAAGAGAATATTAGGAAAAACTTTATCCCATGCTTTACAGTTCCGGCTATTAGAGAGGGACCAGCAATAGCCATGGTAATAATAAATATGTAAATAAAGATGTGAATCATCTTTGCCATGTTAATTGTTCTAGAATCTATTGGTTTACTCATCAATATATTCTTATCATTTACGTCCAATAGAACCGACGAAAAATCAGCTATCATGGTGGTCATAGTCATAAACATAATCATTCCAAAGCTAAAGCTTATTTTAGCAAATATTGATAGGGATGATATTATAACGAACATGGTAACTATACCTACCAAACCATAGCTAATCAAGGATTTCATAAAAAAATTTTTCTCTTCATCATCCTTTTTTTCGTTAGTCATTATCGTCGGAACTCTTCTTTGATCCATGACTAATTTCATCTGTATAATTCTTCTCATAACCCTATAATCTACATCAAACTTCTCAAAAAGAAAGCTAAATTTGTCTAGCAGTCTTAACGATTTAAAATCCTTCATAGATTACACCGCCTTCAATATACTGATAAATTGATTGGCTATATCTTTATGCTGGTTGAATCCAGTAAGTTGATTAAATATTCCCTCAAGGGAACCTTCCTTGCTCATCTCCTTAAGATCTTCGAAGGTTCCATCAGCAACGATCTGTCCGTCGTTTAATAGTAGTATCCTATCACTTATTTTCTCTACGACCTCCATAATGTGTGAGGAGTAAAAGATAGTCTTACCCTGGGCAGCAAGCTGCGCAAGAATCTCCTTTAAGATCATTACACTGTTGGCATCAAGGCCGCTTAAGGGCTCATCTAAAAACAAGATATCTGGATTGTGTATCAGACTGGCAATAATTAATAATTTTTGTTTCATTCCCTTAGAATATGAAGAAATCCTAGAATTATAGTTACCCTCTATATCAAATAAGGACATCAACTTTTTAGCCTTTTCATCTATTTCATCTATATCCATTCCATAAACTTCTCCCAAAAAAGTAAGATATTCATGGGCTGTTAAATTTTCATATATCTCAGCGGTTTCAGGTACATAGCCTATTTTACTTTTATACTTAACATTATCCTCTAAGATATTCTTTCCAAATATCTTTACTTCTCCTCTAAAATCATTCAGGATACCTAAAAGGATTTTTACCGTAGTGCTTTTCCCAGCTCCATTTGGCCCGATATACCCTATGATCTGACCTGGGTATACCTCTAAATTTATACCCTTTAATATATCTTCCTCATCTTTACCATAACTCATTCTTAAATCATTTATTTCAATAACTGGATTTCTGTCCACGGAACAACCTCCTATATAGAGCGCACTTATAAATCTACATTTTGATTTCTTAAACAGCCAGCACTTCAGGGCTATTTGAGGAATGAAAATGCAAAAGATTTATTGCAATTTCTGTAGTTACATATTTGTGTTTGATTTATACGTATACAAAAAATGGAAAAATTATTCTATGTTAAATTATACCATATGGATTATTGCCTTGAAAATATATTTTAACGCAGATTATTCATAGAAAGTTTGAAAATGTGCAAGTAATTTTGATTTCTAAGGTATTTATCAAGTTCGAAGGCATACTAGATCAGTACGTCGAAAACTTCATGAGTGCCTTAGAAACAAAAGGACGCAGCAGAGTTTTAAATTTTCTATGAATAGTCTGGGTTTTATATACTGTATTAGCTACATTCTCATTTTTATACACAAAAATGGGGCTGTCTCATAAAGGAGTCTTATGAGTACAGCCCCGGGGTGTTTCAGAATGAATGAAGTTCGAGGTTTTGAAATTTCAGCGGTTTGGCTAGTACTAATGTACTTGCCAAGTCGATGAAATTTCAAATAACACAGAAATTCGTCATTCTGAGACACCCCCATTCTTCTAATAATATCTACTTCCTATAAAACATATCCTTTCTAATCCTACTCTGCCTAGCTATTTTCTTTTTATAGTTCAGGTGCGCATTTCTATTGAGTTTTCTTTCCATAAAGGCTGCTTCCCTCTTTAGTTTCAAATAGTTGCCAAATCTTCTCTCGGAAAGTTCTCCATCTTCTATGGCTGCTCTTACTGCGCAACCGGGCTCATTTGTATGATTACAATCTGAAAATCTACAGCGACTCGCTATCTCCTCTATATCTGAAAATGAACTCTCTATACCATCGGTATCATCTAAAAGATGTATTTCCCTCATCCCCGGAGTATCTATTAGTATCCCTCCACTAGGAGCAATCATTAGCTCTCTGTAGGTCGTTGTATGTTTTCCCTTATCATCATTTCGTATTTCTCCTGTATCTTGTCTTTCAAAGCCCAGCAAATGATTTATCAAGGTAGATTTGCCGACTCCCGATGAGCCAACAAAGCCGATAGTCTTCCCAAAACTTATATATTCTTCTACATCCCGAAGACCTACTTCATCAATGGAGCTCACTGCATAGATATCTACACCCGGTGATGCTCCCACTACCTCCTGAATTTTTTCATCTACATCACTGCATAAATCAGATTTTGTAAGGAGCACTACGGGAATAGCTCCACTGTTCCATGCAAGGCTTATATATCTTTCAAGCCTCTGTAGATTAAAGTCATGATTTAAGGACATACATATAAAAAGGGTGTCTATATTTGATGCAATAATCTGTTCATCACTTTTTTTACCGGCAATCTTCCTTGAAAATTTGCTTTTTCGGGTTAGAACTCCATTGATAATAGCTACACCCTTTTCAGCCTCTAGTCTATCAAGTGCTACCCAATCTCCTACTGCTGGATAATCTATTCTATCATTTGCATCATAAGCCATCCTGCCCGAGATTTTCCCTATAATTCTTCCATTCTTCGTTATAATTTTATATAAGTTTCGATGTTCTTCTATAACTCTGCCTAAATAATATCCGTTATATCTTTCTTTACACTCATTAATTATTGACTCCGATAGTCCCCATGCATTAAGATCTATATTATTCACCCTATATACCTCCAAATTTGAATTTTGGGCATAAAAATACCCCGAAATAATGAAAATCATTCACTACTCCAAGGTTTATTAGCAAAAATATAGATCTAACTCTTAATTTAAAATGGAAATATCCAAATCATATACCTTCTATAAACCGTTCCCAGAGTAGTGTGCAGTTAAATTGTTTATTTCAAATACTATGCTCATTTTTAACATATACAACCACTCCTTCCAGTTAATTATAATAAGTATATATACATTATAAACCATATATAATTAAATTTCAATGGTTAGTCCAAATTATTCATGAAGAATTCAAAACTACTTGAACCCTTTCAAACTTTTCATGAATAATCTGAGCTTAGATTTATTATAGAGAGTTCCAAGTAAATCTTAATTTACACATATCAAAATATCCGATATTTCTGGGGAGTTTTGACTGGAATCTCTATATACCAAAGAAACAATATTTTTATTATTTGTTATTAATTTCACAATCGATCTCATTCCCAAAACCTTCAAGCCCTTCTTCAATGTCAGATAGTGTTATCATTAGCTCTATCATAATTGCTATGGCTCCATTATTCAATTAACTCCCTCCTAAGTGGAAAAATAAGGTGGATTTTTTTAATCCCTTATAATTATAGATGTAGGGCTACCTCATGGAAAGATCTTTTAAACTTGACCCCTGGGTATTTCACAATGAATGAAGTTCAAGGTTTTAAAATTTTAGAGGTTTGGCTAGTACTAACGTACGTGCAAAGTCGTTAAAATTTCAAATAACGCAGAAATTCGTCATTGTGAGACACCCCATATCTATATCTGAAATCTATACCCAACGCCCCATAATGTTTCGATATACTTAGGATTAGGCGGGTCCGGCTCTATTTTTTCACGTATCTTTCTAATATGGACTGTTACCGTAGATATATCCCCTAAAGAATCAAATCCCCATATTCTCTCAAATATCTCATTTTTACTAAATACACGATTAGGGCTTTTAGCAAGCAGTAATAGAATATCAAATTCCTTTGAAGTTAAGTTAATTTCCTCATCATTTACATGTACTCTTCTAGAATAAGTATCTAGTGACAGTCCATTGACTTCTATTATCTCAGTAGCTTCTTTATCTTTAGTGGTAAGTCTCTCGTACCTACCTAGATGCGCCTTAACTCTAGCTACTAGTTCATTAGGGCTAAAGGGCTTAGTGATATAATCGTCAGCCCCGAGTCCAAGTCCTCTGATTTTATCGATTCCTTCACCCTTAGCAGAAACCATGAGGATTGGAATATCTAATCTTATCCTTAGCTCCTTGCATATTTGAAATCCATCAACTTCCGGAAGCATCAAATCCAAGATGATTAAATCAAACTTCTCCTTGCTTGCTCTATCCATGCCTTTTTGCCCTGAGTTTTCAATTTTCACATCAAAACCGTTTATTTCGAGATAATCTCTTTCCAACTCTGCAATACTGATATCATCTTCAATAATCAATATTTTCTTCATGATTTGCTTCCCCTCCTCCGTTCTCCTTTAAGGAAAAGAACATACTAGTTCCTATGTTATTCTCACTTTCAGCCCAAATCTTACCGTCATGTTTTTCAACAATTTGCTTTGATATAGCAAGGCCTAGTCCGCTTCCAACTACTGAAGTGTTTCTGGATTTGTCTGCACGATAAAATCTATCAAATATAAATGGTAGGTTTTTCTTAGAAATTCCTTTCCCATTGTCTTTAATTTCAACAACTACTTCATTTTCTAATTTCTTTACATTAATATCTATCATAAGAGTCACTTCTCTTTTGTATTTTATTGCATTGCTAACAATATTTACGACAACACGCTTTAGTTTCTGTAAATCTGCCTTAACAAAAACCGGTTCACAATCATAGCTTAAATCTATTTTTCCAGAAACCTTTTCTAAGTCAAAGCTTAGATCCTCAACACTAAATTTAAGGAACTCTATAATATCAATAGTTTGAAAATCAAATTCTTCCTTTTCCAGATCTAATCTTGAAAACAGGAAAAGTTCATTAATAAGCAATTCCATGTCATTCGATTTTTGGTAAATAGTATCAATATATTTGTTCATTCTTTCAGGAGAATCAGCAATTCCATCCTTTATTCCCTCTATGTGTCCCTTTATTGACATTATTGGAGTCTTTAGGTCATGGGAAATATTAGAAATCAGATTTCTTCTATTCTCATCGTACTTTCTTTGTACTTCAAGGGAATGCTTCAGTTTCAAACGCATTTCTTCAAAAGCTGAGCTTAGTTCACCTATTTCATCGTTTAGATGCTTTTTAATCTCATAATCTAGATTTCCATTTTTCATCTCATTAGCTGCACATCTTAATTTAACTATCGACTTTATAATATCCTTGTAGACAGAATAGGTTAATATTAGAGTAGTTATAATTAATATACATATAATGCTTATATTTACCATGGTTTCTGTCCTCTTAAACTCAGCTTTCATTGCTTCCATATTTAGTGCTATAAAAAGGGAATACTCCGATCCATCAATGTGATAGTCAATTTGACTCCCTATTGCATAGCCAACTTTATACTTTATATATTTTTCTTTATTATATTCTTCCTTAAACATAGGTAAATCATCTAGGTTTACTAAGCCCTGCAGTTCCTGGGAAACATATATGATTTCGCCATCTTTTCGAGTTATAACTCCACCGTGAAACTCTTCAAGCTCATTTTCTAGACTTTTGATATAGGACTCTCCAATGGTGTCTTCATTATCATCTAATGCTGCAATATTCATTTTACGGTTGAGTTCACTACTTTTTTGCAAGTACATTGATATTTTTCTCCCTGGATTGAACTTATCAAAGAGACTCTCTTTCTCTTCAAATAGAAAGAAGCCAAATGTAAAATTTATTATCATTATAAATATCATTGGAATAACTATCATTCCAATATAGGAAAGTATCAATCGATATTTTATAGACATAAATACCTCCACGATTCCTAAGACTTTAGTATACAAATGTGGCAATTAAGCTTATCCGTCAGACTCTAAGGCTTTCTTGAAAAGCTCTCAGAGTCTACTCTTATAAGTTTTATCCTCTTACTCTTTTGAAGTAACTTCGTTTACTATGTTAATGGAACTTCCTTCTTCAATATATTCTTGTCCCTTTACAACTAATTTATCTCCTACATTTAATTCTCCGGATATTTGAACGTATCCATCCTTTGTTATTCCCTTTTCTACTATAACTTTCTTCGGGTTGTTTTCTTCTATAATATAAACATAGTTTTCATTGCCCTTTGACAATATAGATTTTTTCGGTACCATTATCTGGTCCTCTAACTTCTCTATTTCAAAGGCTATATCTGCAAACATACCAGGCTTCAAGGATGAGTCTTTATTTTCTATTTCAATTTCAACAGGATATATATTACCATTGTTTGATCCTACAGGACTAATAGATGTAATGTTCCCTACATAGTCCTTATCTTGAGCCTTAGTTCTTACATTATCACCCACAGCAATTTTGTTTATAAAATCCTCTGAAACATTTGCTTTCGCAATAATCGGATCAAGTTTCACGATAACGAAATCACTAGCACCAGTCATTTCTCCAATTTCAACATTTCTACTTGCCACTATACCGCTTATAGGGCTTTTTACTATTGTATCATTTAAAGATGAATTTAGGGTAGCAGAATTCGACTCATAATCTTTTTGTGCCTGCTGATAGTTTAATTTTGCCTGCTGGTATGATATCTCTGCATTATCTAGATCCTTTTTCGTTATGACTCCCGTTTCATATAGTGACTTCATTTTATTGTAGTTTTCTAGTTCATCATCATATCTTATTTTGGTATTATTTAAAGATGTTTTTAGTTTACTCTTTTGTAGGTTTACATCGGTTTTTAAATCACTATTATCTAAGGTATATAAAACATCTCCCTTTTTTACTTTATCTCCCAACTTAAACTTGATGCTTGCAATCTTACCCTTAGCCTCGCTTGATACACTTACTTCTTCACTTGCATATAATTTTCCTGTAGTACTATAATCATTTGTTAATGCACTTTTCTCTATTTCCGCAATCTCAATGGCTATACTATTCTCCTCTGGGCCACTCTCTGGTTTTTGCGCCTCCGCACTTGGTTTAGAACACCCTGTTACAATAAGAGGAATAATCATCAAAGATGTAATAAGCAATTTTTTTATTTTCAATTTTATCTCTCCCTTCCATATAGAGTTCATATAGCAAAACCTAATTTATACATATCCAAATACTGGATGCTTCCTAAAGGTTTTGGATGTGTATAAATTAATTGTTTTACTTGAATCTCTGTAGCTAACTACCATTAGCTCTTAATATTTATCATCCTTTAAATTCTGATATCCTAATCTTTTCTATCAGTAAATATCGGAATTTTTCGTTGAATCTTATTCTTAAGTCCTTCTACAAGAGAATATAGTACAGGAATAAATATAAGAGTCAAAACAGTAGATGCCACAAGCCCAAATATCAATGCAAATCCTAATTGAGCATAATCCGGATTTTTTAAAGCCAAAGGAAGTATTCCACCAATAGTTGTTATTGATGTGGCAAATACAGGAGCAAATCTAGATTTACCTCCTTCTTTTATAGCTTCAACCATTCCATATTCACGTTTTCTTAGGTAGTTTATATAATCTACAAGAACTATGGCATCATTTACAGCTATACCTACTAATGCAACAATACCCATAAATGCAAATAGTCCGAAGCTATTTCTCGTAATAATCAATCCTGTAAAAGCCCCTATTGTAGCTAAGGGTACTGAAAATAATACTACCAAAGGCTGAGACAATGAGTTAAACTGAATCGCTAGTATAAGAAATACTAATAAAACAGCTATACCCATATTTAAAAACATGTCTGTAAATGATTCTTGAATATCCTGCTGTTCTCCACCAAAGGAAACTTCAACATCCTCAGGCACAGGATAAGTCTCTATCTTTGATTTGAATTGATTAATTACTACAGTGGAATTGGCTCCTTTAGTTGTATTAGATTCGACTTTAACAATTCTATCAAGATCGTCATGCTTAATAGAAGTGTAGCCCTTTGTTTCAACTAAGGATGCTACTTGAGAAAATGATATTTTTTCTCCCTTGTTAGATGTAAAGTATATTTTTTCAAAATCATCAATAGTTTTAATTTGTTCTTCAGTTGTTCGAACTACAATATCTATCTCATCTTGATTTTCTTTAAATGTTGAGACCGTTATACC
>JMSU01000116.1_pt1 | contig 42459 bp, 43 predicted proteins | sample 179011 | NCBI WGS metagenome assembly JMSU01 (sample SAMN02769580, study PRJNA246767) | bioreactor metagenome | isolation source: Culture-1 Bioreactor ArsB derived from microbial biomass from the upper 2 cm... | place: Germany: Bremen | collected day 87 after inoculation
AATAACTGGAGTGACAGGACCAACTGGTGCAACAGGAATTACAGGATCGACTGGAACTACAGGAGTCACAGGACCGACAGGCTTAACTGGTGTAACAGGGCCAACTGGTGTAACGGGAGTCACAGGACCAACTGGTGCAACAGGCATCACAGGACCAACTGGTACAACAGGAATGACGGGACCTACTGGCGTAACAGGAGTTACAGGACCGACTGGAGTGACAGGAGTTACAGGGCCAAGTGGAGCTACTGGAATAACAGGACCTACTGGCACAACTGGGGTTACAGGACCTACAGGTATAACTGGAGTGACAGGACCAACTGGGTGACAGGAATAACAGGACCTACTGGAATAACAGGGGTTACAGGACCGACTGGTGTAACAGGAGTTACAGGACCAACTGGTAGCACAGGAGTAACCGGAGCAACAGGGATTACGGGACCAACGGGAGCAACAGGAATTACAGGGCCTACCGGAGCAACTGGAGTTACGGGACCGACTGGTGCTACAGGAGTGACAGGACCTAGCGGTGGAACAGGAGTCACAGGGTCTACTGGTGCAACAGGTGTAACAGGACCGACTGGTGTTACAGGACCGACTGGTGTTACAGGAATCACAGGGCCAACTGGTGTAACAGGCGTTACGGGACCTACCGGAGCGACAGGAATCACAGGACCGACTGGAGCAACAGGACCAACAGGTCCAACGGGTCCAATGAGACCTACTGGTTCCACAGGGCCGACAGGAATGACCGGGCCAACTGGAATGACGGGGCCGACAGGTATGACTGGACCAACAGGAATGACAGGACCAACTGGAGCAACAGGAATAACAGGACCAACTGGTGCCCTTTCAACGGATTACGCGTATGTTTATAACACGGGAGCACAAGGTGTTACTACAGGTTTCCCTGTTGCATTTAGTAACAATTTAGCAGTAAGTAGTGGAATTACCCATGTACCAGGAACAGCAACAATTACTGTATCTGCTACTGGAATATACGACATACAGTTTTATGCTAATTTCAATCTTAGTAATCAGGTTGAGTTACATGTAAACGGAGTACCTTTGCCAGCCACTTCAGGTCGCTATGGAACTGATTTTGGAACAGATATTGTCTATGGCCATGTTATTACTAGCTTAACAGGAGGAGATGTTGTTACTTTAGTATTAGTATCTCCAGCAGCATCAGTTCTAATATTAAATCCTGTTCCAGGACCTGGTGGATCACCTCTGGCGGTAAATGCTTCGATTGTTATTAAGAGAATAGATTAGTAATATATAAAACCCACGATTAACTTTAATTGTGGGTTTTATACTGCTTTAAAATAATAGAAAATATTTAGAATAAGTGATGAGAATTTTATTTTTAAACTCATAAGCGAAATGAAATGTATCAATGCTATCTTTTAACAATTCTTAGATAAGTAGAATACTATGTATTGATAAGGAGATATAGAGATTCTAGCCAAAACTTTAATCGGAACTCTCTATAAGTGATTAAAAGTTGTTCATACTATTTTTTCTATGTCAATATAGGAGGATGTGATGATGAGAAACCTTCGTAAGACAGCCTCTTAAAAAATAAAGAAGGGAGAATGTTAGTTATTATGAGTGGCCATATAAAAAATTCCAGTTGTGGTTGTGACCGCAAGAAAAAAGATTGTGATAAAAAGATTAAAAAAACAACTGAACCCAAAGGTATAATATTTGAATGCGGAGAATCAGTTGAAGCTACAAACTTCACAATAATTTCAGGGCTTCCGGAGACCTTTACTTTAGCTAGAGTTTTCGTTGATACAAGTGAACTATGTAGACCACAAGTTAAAATTGAGTTTTCTACTCAAGTTGCATTTTCAGCTACACCCTCCTCAGACCCAGTTAATGTTAGAATGACATTTTCATTAAAAAGACAATGTGGAGATGGTCCAGAGATGACTGTGCGTGAGTGGGAGTATATCAATAGTTTTGATATAAACAATTTTACTTTTGCAACAAGATCTGTTAGTGAACCATTCACAATTTCATTTTGTGAACCTCTACAATGCCCAGATTGCTGTCAATACTTCGTTGAGGTAACAGCAACTCCGGCAAATGATTTTACAAACATTATGTCCGTAGTTGTCAATGCCGACAATGATGCTAGTATGAGTGCATTTGCTAAGGGCATATGTTGTGATTAATTTCATAAGGGAAGTTTATATAATTTAATTCCACGATACAGAGATTTGAGTAGAACTACTAATTTATAGACATCAAAAACTTCCAGAACTTTTGAGTATTTTGATATTCACAAATTAAGTTCTGCTAAAGATAAGCAACTTTATGGTTTAATAAATTTCAAACAAAAAATGTAGAAGAGTTCATTACTTTCTTTGAAATTTATTTTAATATTAATGTTGTTTATCTATATATGAAATATATATTATTGAAAAATATTGAAAGGAGAAGGTTGATAATTATGAGTAGTCATGTGAAAAGATGTAACTCTGATAAAGATCATAAATATAGTAATAATAACAGCTGCCTTAAGATGACGGATTCTGAACCTAAAAAGGTACTATTAGAGTGCGGTCAAAATCTTGAATCTGCTAGGTTTGATTTGTCAAGTACAGCTGAACAGACATTTACATTAGGGCGCGTAATAATTGATACGAGCTGCTTACAAAGTCCAGAAGTGAAGATTGAGTTCTCCAGCATTGTCTTCTATCAATCTAGTCCGGGTAATTCAACTGGTACAACAATTGAACTAACATTTAGAATCAAAAGAAGCTGCAATAATGAAGAAATAGAAACAGTACTTACAAGGATATATAGGAAAGAGACTCAATTAAGTGACAATATTGTTGAAGAAATAATTAGTAGTGAGCCCTTCACTATTTCCTTCTGCGAATGTTTAGATTTCCATGGGTGTTGCGAATATATAGTGGAGGTATCTGGGAATCCAGCCAACTTTGTAAATATTGGAGCTGCCGTAGTGGATGATCTGAGCTTAGGAGCATTTGCTCAAGGTGGAGGTTGTGAATAATTAGTGCTTCAAAATATATTAAACCCGAAGAATCATAAAATTTTAAATAAGGAGGAAAATAATTTTATGACAGATAAGTTTCATAATAATGGATGTAATTGTCGTACTGATACAAAGCATCCAAATCCTAAGAAGATAATCTTTGAATGTGATAAAAATCCTAAGGAAGCAATATTTGAAATATTGGAGCCAGTGGAAGTATTTTTTACAGATCCTGATGATCCTCCGGAAAGCCAGCGAATAGTCGAGAACTTTCCGCTCACAAGTGTTTTAATTGATGCTAGACGATTAGTTAGACCCATAGTTTTTATTGAGTTTTCAAGTCAACTTTTTTTGATGTGCAAACAACACCTTCAACTTCATTACCTCAGCCAGCAAGGTTGTTTAGAATTAGGTTGAAATTTGTATTAACAAGGAAGTGCGACAATGGGCCTGAAGAGGTGGTACAAAATTGGGATTATGAAAAGAGTTTCTCATTACTTGATGCTGTATCAAATGAAATAGATGATAGAACTATCTCTGTTCCATTTTCTGTTGTTCACTGTGAGTCATTAATAAACTGTGATTGCGATTGTTGTGAATATGCAGTAACTGTTACGGCTACATCTACTTCTGAGCCTATTTTTGTACAGGAAAATCAAGATGTATTTGCAATCTTTACTACCTCAGATTTTATAAATATTGAAGAAGCAAGGGTAACTAAAGCTAGCATGAGCGGATTTGCGGTGCAAGAATGTACTGATTGTTGTACTGTTAAAGAATGTTGAAACCTTAAAAGAAAAACCCCTTCCAGCTAGTTTTAGCCTGGAAGGGGTTTTGCTTTATTACTAAGAAAATAGGGTTTAAAAGTTAAACTCGCATTTGTTCTTGTTATGAACATCAAACTACTCACCTTAGTACTAATCCCTTAGCACGTTTTTATAGTATAGGAGTAGGGTTTATCTTCGCTACAAAAGTGTCGAATAAATTGTTATTAGCATTTCCACTAAAGTTTTCATCAAAAGCTCCGAGCGTAACAGGAAAATTTGATGAAGTAGTAAATCCAATAATATATGCGTTACCTTCTTTATCTACAGCAATATCCCTACCAAAATCATCCTCACTTCCCCCAATGAAGGTTGAATATAGGAGACTAGAACCATCGGAGCTGAGTTTTGTAACGAAAGAATCGCCGAAGTTTGAACTTCCACTTCCCTGAAAATTCTCTTGAAACGCCCCAACAGTCACAGGAAAATCCGTGGAATTAGTAAATCCCGTAACATAGGCGTTGCCCATATCATCTATAGCAATACCATGACCTTCATCATCGCCACTACCACCTAGAAAAGTAGAGTAGACAAGGGCTGAACCGTCAGAGTTCAATTTTGTTACAAATACATCGTCATCGCCGGCTCCAAAATCCTGTTGAAATGCTCCTAATGTAACAGGGAAATCATGGGATTGAGTTTCTCCAACCACATAGGCGTTACCCATGTTATCTACAGCAATACTATGGGCTTCTTCATCGTCAGTACCACCTAAGAAAGTAGAGTAAATAAGGGCGGAACCATCAAAGTTTAATTTTGTTACAAATACATCGTCGTCAACACCTTGCAAGTCTACTTGAAAAGCACCTAATGTAATAGGAAAATCAGCAGAATTAGTTTCTCCAGTTACATATGCGTTGCCCTTATTGTCTACTGCAATAGCATTTCCTTCATCATTTCCCATGCCACCAAAGAAAGTAGAGTATACAAGTCCAGATCCATCGGTATTCAGTTTCGTTACAAACCCCATGTCTGAATTCTCAATGAAATCCTGTTGAAAGGCACCTAGAGTAACAGGGAAATCAGAAGATTGAGTTTCTCCTGTAATATAGGCATTGCCCTCATCATCTATTGCAATGTCATTTCCTTCGTCATCATCACTACCGCCTACAAATGTGGAGTAGATAAGTTTTGAACCATCGGGACTCAATTTTGTCACAAAAACAGAAGATTCAAGATTTGCACTAGGGAAATCCTCTTGAAAAGCCCCTAAAGTAATAGGGAAATCAGGGGAATCTGTCTCTCCTGTTACATAAGCGTTACCCATACAATCAACAGCAATTCCTCTACAGCTTTCATCATTTCCACTGCCACCTAAGAAAGTAGAATAAATAAGACCAGAACCATCTGAATTCAGTTTTGTTACGTATCCAGTTGAAAAGGTCAATGGGGGACTTTCTTCAAAAGCTCCCAGAGTTACAGGAAAATCTGGAGATATATTTTCGCCTGCTATATAGACGTTCCCAATATTATCAATAGCTATACTAATTTTATCTGTCTCATTAGAGGCAACATTGTCCAATAAAGCTCCCACGAATGTAGAGAAGACAAGTCCAGGGTCGATAACTAGGGAATGTTCATGGCAGTAACCGCTAGAGACCTCAAACCCGAAAAGAGCTTTGTCACTTTCTTGACTTCTTATATTAAAGCAGCTTTCAACTATTATCTTTTTATTTTCAATCGTCTGATAGCTTATGGGTTTTTCATCTATCAATACTCCTAGATTATTATGAATTAGAAGGTTACCGTCATGGTCTAGAGATATACCGTCTGAGCCTTTATAGGCTAGTTTAATATCCTCCGCAAAAGCACCTGGTTGTAGGATAAACTCATATTTGAGAGCGCTGTCTATTTCATAAAAAATGAGATCTACACCTGGCCACAATTCTTTATAGATAATCTTTTCATAGAGAGGTAGGTCAGTAATCCATTTCGATTGATCGTTTCCATTAAAATAGTTTACTTTTCCAGAAACTTTACACAAACCCTCAATCTTCACATCCGGATTAGAATCGACAAATTGTAAAGCTAGAGCCACTCCACTTTTTTCTTCATTATCATCGGGTGAACTATTCTGAGCAAAGGTTAATATAGCATTCTCTTGAGTAAAATATAATCCAAAACTGCTTCCTCTGAAATAATATTTGGCTTTAGAGTTTACTTGACCTTTATTAGGTATAAAGGTAATAGGAGTGTTAATAAGATTTTTATCAATAGTATTCTTAGGGATTTCTCCTTTCATTCTAATCGGCACTATTAATTCACCTCCATCATTTTTTGTACTGCTGATTTATATAACTTAAAGTTCCTATAATATAGGAGTTGGATTTATCTTTGCTACAAAAGTATCGAATAAATCCCCCCTATCCACGCCGTTAAAATTCTCCTCAAAAGCCCCTAAAGTAACAGGGAAGTTCGATGAAGTAGTGTATCCTACCACATAGGCGTTGCCCTCTTGATCTATAGCAATATTACGAACGATATCATCACCACTTCCACCTAGGAAGGTTGAGTATATAAGACTAGAACCATCAGGAGTTATCTTTGCTACGAATGCATCACCATATGAGCTATCACTAGTACCTATACCTTGAAACTCTTCTTGAAAAGATCCTAAAGTAACAGGAAAATCAGGAGAATTAGAGAATCCAGCCACATAGGCATTGCCTATATAATCTATAGCAATTTCCTGAGCCTCATTATCTCCACCGGTACCATTTAGGAATGTAGAGTAGATAAGAGCAGAACCATCGGAATTTAGTTTTGCTACAAATGCTGAATCTTCATTTGCTCTAAAGTCCTCTTGAAAAGCTCCTGTAGTAATAGGGAAATCTGGAGATGCCGTCTCACCGCAAATATAGGTATTGCCCATCTTATCCACTGCAATCCCATTGCCTTGATCATTGTTACTGCCGCTTAAAAATGTAGAATAAATCAGTTTGGAACCATCGGGATTTAACTTTGTAACAAATACACTGTCCGTTCCAGGCGCACTAATATTAATTTGTTGAAAAGCTCCTAAGGTAACAGGGAAATTTGAAGATTCAGTATTTCCTGTCACATAGGCATTACCCATGTCGTCTACGAAAATAGATTGACCTTCATCATCATCATCGCCACCCAAGAAGGTTGAATATACAAGGCCAGACCCATCAGGATTTAGCTTCGTTACGAATACATCATCACCGCTATCCTCTGAAAAAACCTCTTGAAAAGCTCCTAAAGTAACAGGGAAGTCAGTAGAGATAGTTTCACCAATCACGTAGGCATTGCCCATTTTATCTATAGCTATGTCAGTACCTTCATCATCTTCACTACCACCTAGAAACGTGGAATAAATGAGCTGTGAACCATCAGGACTTAGTTTTGTAACAAATGCACTTGAACCATTGACGCTAGGGAAATTCTCTTGAAAAGCCCCTAAGGTGACAGGAAAATCTGGAGAACTAGTTTCACCAGTAACATAGGCGTTGCCTATGCTATCTATTGCTATGCCCCTAGCTTCATCACTATTAGTACCTCCGAGGAAGGTAGAGTAAATAAGGCTAGAACCATCAGAGTTTAGCTTAGTTACATAGGATGATTTTACACTATTATCGATGCTAGGGAACCTTTCTTGAAAAGCACCTAATGTAACTGGAAAACTAGGAGAAATAGTAGATCCCGTCACATAGGTATTACCAGCCTTGTCTACGGCAATTCCAAGTTTATCCTCCTCATCGTCGTCTGGTTCAATTACTAAAGCTCCCAAGAATGTGGAAAAGATAAGCCCTGGATCTATAACAAGGGAATAGTTTGGATTGTAACTATCTAGGACTTTAAATCCAAAATAATATTCATTATCTGTTTTGTTTTTCATTTCAAAATAACTTTCTACTATTACCCTTTTTCCTTCAATCTTCTGATGGCTTATTGGTTTTTCATCAATTAATACTCCTAAATCATTGTGGACTTGAAGGTTACCTTCGTCATCTAGTGATATACCATTTGCCCCCTTATAAGCAAGTTTAATATCCTCAACGGATGCGCCAGGCTTTAGTATAAAGTCATACTTGAGTGCATTATTTATACCATAAAATACTAGATCTACACCTGACCACAAATCTTTATAGATAATTTTTTCATAGAGAGGGAGATCGGTAATCCATTTTGATCGATCCTTTTCTCTAAAGTAGTTTACCTTTCCAGAAGCTTTACACGTACCTTCAATTCTCACATCTGGATTAGAGTCGATAAATTGCAAGGCTAGTGCAACTCCATTATTTTTTTCGTTAATATCAGAAGAATTATTTTTAACGAATGTCATTACAACATTTTCTGGAGTAAAATAAAATCCACAGTTAGTTCCTCTGAAATAATATTTAGCTTTAGAATTGACCTGACCTTCATTAGGGATAAAGGTAAGGGGGGAATTAATAGAATTTTTATCAATAGTGTCTTTAGAGAGTTCTCTCTTCATTTTAATCGGCACTATTTATTCACCTCCGGGATTTATTTTTGCATGTACTTCTATAAATATAATATTCAGATATATTTGTTTTGATAGTTGACTATGACTATTTGATGAATAATTTCCGAACATTGAGAAAGGAAGGGGTCATACCCAAGCTCAGGGGCAAGAATTTTAAGTTTATTGCACAAGTAATAGTATTAATGCATAATCTGTAATGAAGAAGAAATAATTCTTACCGTTTATAAAACCAGACTATTTATCGAAAATTTAGAGCTCTGCTATAACCTTTTGATTTCAAGGCATTAATCAAATTCTTAACTTACTGTACCAGTATGCCTTCGAACCCGATAGACACCTTAGAAATCAAAACTAATTGCATATATTCAAACTTTCCACGAAGAGTCTGGATAAAAGGTATGATATAGCTTCGGAACTAGGAGTTTGATAATGCTCAATACTAAGTAAAAATTAATATTATTTCAATACTATTTCATTAGATCTTAGAACTGACTCCAAATCTAATAGTATTAAAGTTTAATGGAAAGGAGAGAGAATATGAGGAATGATTATAAAGAGATGATGAGATACAGAATTGATGAAATGGATAGAAGAAAAGAGCAAATGAGCAAAAGGTTAGAAGAAAGAATAAATCATATGGAAACAATGAACGAAGATATGATAAAAAGATTTGAAGCAAGATTGAAGGGCAGAGGAGTTAGTGAAGAAGAGATAAGAAGCATTTTAGATGAAAGAATAAATGAAAATGATAGAAGAAAAGAAGAAATGATTAAAGTAATGGAAGAAAGACTAAATGATATAGATAGAAGAAAAGAAGAACTATCTAAAAACATGGATGAATTAGTTGATGAAGAAGAATAAAAACTCGAAATAGGAGATCTTGTGTCATTTGCAAGAGTAAAAATCTATAAATGATCTATAATAATATCTGTACACATCTTCAATAAGAACTGTCTATTGAAGAGCTGTACAGATCATTTTTTTGTAAGGTATATCACATATGACTACATAGAAAATCTAAAATTTTGATAGATCTAAAATATATATAATCTTCAAAGTTATTGTTTCTGCTTGTCTCGAAATAAAATCCGGATTATATAAAAAATTTTGAAATTTTTTATCAATAAAAATTATTTTAAGTGAATGTTGACAAATTTACTTGGGTATAATATACTTAGAAAGAATTCCAAGTAAAACACTTGGGATTATGGAGGGAGTGAAGTTATGAGACTTTCAACAAAGGGTAGATATGGATTAAAAGCTATGTTTGAGTTAGCATTATCATATGGAGATGGCCCTACCCCTTTAAATACTATAGCTCAAAAAAGGAATATTTCACTTCATTATTTAGAGCAGCTTTTTGCAACATTGAGAAAGGCAGGCCTAGTAAAGAGTATACGTGGTGCTCAGGGAGGTTATGTTCTTGCTGATAAACCAAAAAACATTACTGTTGGAGATGTTTTAAGGACTCTAGAAGGTCCAATTGCTCCATCAGATTGTGTTATCGAAGATGAGGAAAGTGATTGCTCAAGAGTTGAGTATTGCATCACTAGAGGCATTTGGGAAAAGATAAAAGAGAGTATCGATTCGGTCATTGATTCTATATCACTTCAAGATATGGTAGATGATCATAAAAAACTACATAACGACGATTCGATTATGTATTATATATAGAGATTCAAGTAGAACTATTAATTTATACACATCAAAAACTCCTAGAAACATCGAGTATTTTGATATATATAAATTAAGTTCTGCTATGTGAACTCTACATAATAAAATCTAGGTGGTGAAAATATGAAAAAGAGCATTTATTTAGATTATTCAGCAACAACGCCAGTAAAGAAAGAAGTTTTAGATGAAATGTTACCTTACTTTGGCGAAAAATTTGGTAATCCCTCAAGCATATATACTATAGGCCGTGAGTCAAAGAGGGCTATAGATGATGCAAGAGATAAAGTAGCTAAGGCTATTGGAGCTACATCAAGGGAAATATTTTTTACTGGTGGAGGTTCTGAAGCAGATAACTGGGCTATAAAGGGTATAGCTTACGGAAATAGGGATAAAGGAAATCATATTATAACAACAAAAATCGAACATCATGCTGTTTTGCATGTTTGTGAATATCTTGAAAAAGATGGGTTTGAAGTGACATACCTTGATGTTGATGAGTACGGGATGATTGACTTAGAGCAGTTAAAGGATGCTATTACTGATAAAACCATTTTAATTACTATTATGTATGTAAATAATGAGATTGGAACTATGCAACCTGTAAAGGAAATAGCGAAGATAGCTAAAGAAAGAGGAGTTTATTTCCATACAGATGCAGTACAGGCTCTTGGAAATGTTCCAATAGATGTTAAAAAACTAGGTGTAGATTTAATGAATTTCTCAGCCCATAAAATATACGGACCAAAGGGTGTTGGTGTCATTTATATTAGAAAGGGTGTCAAGCTTCACCCTCTTATCCATGGTGGGGCTCAAGAAAGAAAGAAAAGAGCCGGGACAGAAAATGTTCCTGGTATAGTAGGCTTTGGAAAGGCCGCTGAACTTGCGGTAGAAAATCTTGATGAGCATGTTTCTCATATTAAAAATCTTAGAGATAAATTAATTAAGGGTATTGAAGAAAATATTGATTATGTAAAATTAAATGGTCATCCAACTGAGAGACATCCAGGGAATGTTAATTTCTGTTTTGAGTTTATAGAAGGGGAATCCCTACTTCTGAGCTTAGATATGGTAGGTATTGCTGGATCCAGTGGGTCAGCCTGTACATCTGGTTCATTAGATCCTTCCCATGTTCTTATGGCAATAGGTCTTACCCATGAAATAGCCCATGGCTCCTTGAGACTTACAATTGGTGATTTTACAACTGAAGAAGATGTTGAATATGTTATAGAAAACTTAAAAGTAATTGTCGATAGATTGAGACAGATGTCTCCATTATATGAGAAGGTAAAGGGAGGACAATAGTAATGTATTCAGATAAGGTAATGGAACATTTTATGAACCCAAGAAATGTTGGGGAAATTGAAAACGCAGATGGTGTTGGTCAAGTTGGAAACGCAAAATGCGGAGATATAATGAAAATGTATCTTAAAATTGAAGATGGAGTTATTACTGATTGTAAGTTCAAAACATTTGGATGTGGGTCAGCAATAGCAACTTCAAGTATCGCAACTGAAATGATAATCGGAAAAAGCGTTGAAGATGCGGTTGGCCTTACAAATAGAGCTGTAGTTGAAGCTTTAGATGGTTTACCAGCTCAGAAGGTTCATTGTTCTGTACTTGCAGAGCAAGCAGTGAAGGCTGCAATATATGATTATGCACAGAAGAATGATCTTGTGATTAAAGGTTTAGAAAATTACCAACCTGTTGATGATGACCATGATCATCATCATGACCATGAAGACGAAGATGATGAGTAAAATATAAAAGACCCAGGTTTTTAGCCTGGGTTATTTCTTTAAAGAGACTAATTTAAAGCATTTATTGAATTTTCAGTGCTATTAGGGTAAAATTATTAAGTCTTGAATATTTTGAAAAAAATTTGATGTAGGTGAAGAATATGACTGTATTGGATAAGAAAAAAGTTGTTGTGGGAATGAGCGGAGGTGTAGACAGCTCTGTTGCTGCATATCTTCTTAAAAAACAGGGTTACGAGGTAATTGGAGTTACTATGAAGGTATGGCAGGATGATAACGACTATGAAAGAGAAGATGGATGCTGTGGACTATCGGCTGTAGATGATGCAAGAAGAGTTTCCAATAAGTTAGATATGCCTTTTTATGTGATGAACTTTAAATCAGTGTTTAAAGAAAAGGTTATTGATTACTTTATTGATGAATATATGATGGGAAGAACACCAAATCCATGTATAGCATGTAACAAGTATATAAAGTTTGAAGAGCTAATAAAGAAGGCTCATTCACTCGGAGCATATTATGTAGCTACAGGTCATTATGCTAGGATAGTCAAGGACGAAGAAAATAATAGATTTATGATTAAGAAATCATCTGCCGAGGCAAAGGATCAAACCTATGCTTTATATAACCTTACACAGGATCAACTTAAATATATTTTAATGCCCCTTGGAGAATACTCATCGAAGGAAGAAATAAGGGATATTGCAAAGGAGCTAGAGCTTGATGTGGCAAATAAGCCTGATAGCCAGGAAATTTGCTTTGTACCTGATAATAAGTATGGAAAGTTTATTGAAGAGAATACCGGTAAGAAAATTATGCCTGGAGATTTTGTAGATACAGAAGGCAATGTTCTTGGTAAACATAAGGGGATTATTTACTATACTATAGGCCAAAGAAAGGGGCTAGGCATTTCCCTTGGAAAGCCAGGTTACGTTGTAGAAATACGCCCAGAAAAAAATCAAGTTGTTATAGGTGAAAATAAGGATGTTTTTAATGATACACTAATCGCTGAGAAGGTAAACCTTTTGCCTTTTGAAAAACTTGAAGATCCAATAAGAATAACGGCCAAGATAAGATACTCTGCAAAACCAGCAGAAGCAACTATATATGCACTAGAGGAAAACAAGGTAAAGGTTGTATTTGATAATCTCCAAAGAGCCATAACCCCTGGGCAAGCTGTAGTTTTTTATATTGACAACGAGTTGATTGGTGGAGGAACAATTGTTAAATCTGGTGAATAAAGCCAGAAAAAAGTTCTAAGTTCTAAGATTAATCCCGGTTCAAAATTGCAATAAAGAATAAAGATAAAATAATGTACTTTTTAGTGCATTATTTTTTTGTTTATAACAAAAAATATTTATGTTGAGTTTTTAATTTCAAAAGAAAATTAAGTATATATAATATGATAAACATCTTACATTCTGGATATTTTGCATCCAGTGCTTTTGGGGATGTTAAATCTTCGGAATGTAATAAATTTTTTGTGATTTATATAGTACATTTGTAATCAAAAAAAGATTTGAAAGATTTGACTAGTATATACCTAGAACGTGTAACTTAGAACACTAAAGTGTGGTGATATAATGCTGAAGGTAAGTGACATAATAGGATATCAGATCATATGTGCAGATAATAAAAAGTTTAAAGGAGAGGTGAAGGATGTTGTCTTAGATTTTAGTGAATGCAAGGTTGGGGGCATTATTATCGATTATGGCAGTATACTTCATCATAGTAAAGTAATTAACTTTAACAGTATCTATGAAATAAGCAGAAATAAAATAATAGTTAAATTCAAAAAAAATATTCAACAGATGAAGATTATTGATTTTAATAATAACTATGTAAAAAAGAATGAAAATATATTAGGTGTTGAAGTAATGGGAGAAGAGGAGAATCTATTGGGATTTATTCAAGATGTGATTTTTGAAGAAAAAAGTGGAAATATGTTAGGTCTTATACTAACGAATGGCATATACGACGATGTTTTTAATGGCGTTGAAATCCTACCAATAAATGGGCCAATCAGATTCAATAATAGGAGGATCGTCATTTCAAAAAAAACAAAAAAAATATTTTGAGAAATGTAGGCGGTTTGAAAAAATTACTTGAATTAGAACATTAATTTCTCCACAAAATAAGAATATAGGGTTTACATAGTAAAACTTAATTTATACATATACAAATACTCGATGTTTACTGGAGTTTTGTATATGTATAAATTACTAGTTTTCCTTGAACCTCTATATTAGTAAATTGTTTAAAATTCTATTGCAAGTAAAATCATAATATTAAAGGGAGTGTAAGAAAGTGAATAACAATAGATTTATGACAGGTATAGTAGCAGGAAGTGTATTAGGTATTACAGCAGGAATGTATGCATTGAATAGGAGTACACCTAGACAAAGGCGCAAAATGATGAGAAGAGGGGCAAAAATGGCTAGGAATGCTACAAGGGTAATGGATGCTATAGATATGTTTAAATAATAAACCCTCGGGGCTGAACTCAAGAAATGCTTCTATGAGGCAGCCCCTTTTAAAGCTAAAAACTAAATCTTTAATGAGTAAGATAGATTGAAATAACAATTTGTATACGTGGTGATTAAATGAATGGAAATGTATTTCTGTTGACATTGTTTGCTGAATCAAGGTCTATAGATTATTTTTATGTAATAACTAAAATGGCAGTTAATATATTACTGTTTTTTTTATTGATGTTCAGCATATATTATTTAGTTAACATTGGAAATAAATATATTGTACATAAAAAGAAGATTATGCTAAACAGAAGAAATAATCTAATAATAACTTTGGCTATTGTAGCAATAGGACTATTTGCTCTAGTAGCAGCCTTTAGAGGATTACTTATATCTATATTAACACCGATACTTTGGGCGGTAGTTATATCATACCTTCTAAATCCAGTGGTTAATAAATTGACCGAGTTTAAGCTTTCAAGATTATGGAGTGTTGTAATAATATATATAATGATTTTCATATTCGTGATTTCTTTATCAATAACTGTTATTCCAAAGATGGCAAATGAGGTTAAAAAATTTGCTGAGACTTTACCAACTTATACCAATGAAGTTATTGAATTTTCTAATACAATATACATAAAATATTTAAATAGCATGAGCCATCTTCCTAGGGAGCTTATAGGGATAGATGTAGCCTTTAGAGAATATTTAGATAACCTTCAAATGTTTATTATAGATTATACTAGAAAAATCACCGAAAGGGGTTTAAACATTTTTTCCAATATAATCGGTATACTTCTAGTGCCAATTTACACATTCTATTTTTTAAAGGATACTGCTTTCTTCAAAAGAAAAGTACTATTGGCTGTTCCTAAAAAGATTAGAAACGAAATAGTATGTATCTTTAAGGACATTAATAAACTTTTAAATAACTTTATTAGAGGACAATTTATAGTTGCTGCATTAGTAGGTATAATTAGTATTATTGCTCTATTTATTCTAAAGGTGGAGTTTGCTCTACTTATAGGCGCCATTGCAGGAATAGGCAATATAATACCCTATTTTGGGCCAATTATTGGAGCAATACCTGCTGTAGTTATAGCTTTTTTAGATAAGCCAATCAAAGCAGTATGGGTGACAATCGCTTTCTTTATAATACAGCAAGTTGAGAGTGCTGCGCTGCAACCTAAAATTGTTGGAGATAGCGTTGGACTACATCCCGTATTTGTGATAATATCTTTATTGATTGGTGGAGAATTGTTTGGAATTGCTGGTTTAATATTTGCTGTACCTATTGCAGCAAGCATAAAGATAGTGTTAAAATACTTAGTAAAAATTTTAGTTAAGATATAGAAAAAATAATATTTTAATTGACAAATTTTAATATATTCTGTATAATCAACTGAAAAAGTTGATAAATTTAGCTTTGATGGAGAGTAGTAGGATACACCTGATCCTATAGAGAGAGGGTTCATAGAGTTATAGGTATAAATAACTCTTAGGCTGTAAGACCCTTGGTTAAGGATATCTAAAGCAGTTCCTGAGCTTTGACTTTGAAAAATATACTATTACAAGTCTATATTGGTATAATTAGAAGTTAACGGCTAGCATCCGTTAAAATGCTTGCTAAGTGATTATCTAAACAGATATCCATGTTCTTAAACTGATATCTATAGAGATTCAAGTAGAACTATTAATTTATACACATCAAAAACTCCCAGAACCGTCGAGTATTTTGCTATGCATAAATTAAGTTCTGCTATAGATAAACAACGTTAACACTTAAAATAAATTTTAGAGAAAACAATGAACGCTTCTACATTTTTTCTTTGAAATTTATTAAACCTCAAAGTTGTTTGTCTTTATATGAACTCTACACAGATAATAATTAGGGTGGTACCGCGAGTAATCCCTCGTCCCTATATGTATATTATGTATATATAGAGACGAGGGGTTTTATATTTTTGTATATAATTTATGCTTATATAATATTAAATTTTTAAATTATAAATAATAAACGAGGAGGAATTTACATGGAAAAAATGGGATTAAATGAAATTAGAAAGAAGTTTTTAGAGTTTTTTGAAAGTAAGGATCACTATGTTAGACCAAGTTTCCCTTTAGTACCTCAAAAAGATAAGAGCTTATTATTAATAAATGCAGGTATGGCTCCACTGAAGCCGTATTTTATGGGGGCGGAGGTTCCGCCAAGCAAAAGAATGGCCACTTGCCAGAAGTGTATCCGTACAGGAGATATTGAGAATGTAGGAAAGACAGCAAGACATGCTACATTTTTCGAAATGCTTGGAAATTTCTCTTTTGGGGACTATTTTAAGAAAGAGTCTATCGCATGGGGATGGGAATTTTGCACCGAGCATTTAAATATGCCTGTTGAAAAGATTTGGGTATCTATTTATCAAGATGATGATGAGGCATTTGATATTTGGCACGATGAGATCGGTTTTCCAAAGGAAAGAATAGTACGACTTGGTAAGGAAGATAACTTTTGGGAAATTGGAACAGGACCATGCGGACCATGTTCAGAGATATATTTTGATAGAGGTCCGGCGTATGGTTGTGACTCAGATGATTGTAAACCTGGATGTGAATGTGATAGATACGTAGAGTTTTGGAATCACGTATTTACACAATTCGAAAGGGATGCAGAAGGTAATTATCACAAACTACCAAAACCCAATATAGATACGGGTATGGGACTTGAAAGAGTAGCTTGTATAATGCAAAATGTAGATACTATTTTTGAAGTAGATACTATAAAACATATACTAGATGGTGTTTTAGATATTTCTAAGAAGAAATATGGTAAGAATGATAAGGATGATGTCTCAATCAGAATTGTAACTGACCACATAAAAGCAGTAACATTTATGGTTAGTGATGGTATACTTCCAAGTAATGAAGGAAGAGGTTATGTACTTAGAAGACTATTAAGAAGAGCAGCTAGACATGGAAAAATCTTAGGAATTGAAAAGAGTTTTTTAACTGATTTAGTAGATAAGGTTATAGAAGCATATGGAGAGTCATATACAGAGCTTTTAGAAAGAGAAGACTATATCAAGAAGATAGTTTCTGTTGAGGAAGATAAGTTTCAGAAGACAATAGATCAGGGTATAGAGAGATTGAAGGAGTATGTTCGTCAGTTACTGTTGTCAGAGGATAAGGTTTTACTTGGTGAAGAAGCATTCAAGCTCTATGATACCTACGGTTTTCCACTAGACTTAACAAAGGAAATTTTAGAAGAAGAAAATCTAAAGGTAGATATAGAAGGTTTTAACATAGAAATGGAGAAGCAAAGAGAAAGAGCGAGGGCTGCTAGAAAGGATATGGAAGAACTTGGTTGGGAAAAAGGCCATCAGATTATTATTGGAGAAAAAGCCAAGTCCGATTTTGTGGGATACAATGATTTTAGTATATATACTGAGGTTTTGGCCATCATAAAGAATGGAGAATTAGTTTTTGAAGTAAATGAAGGTGATATGGTTAAAATAGTACTTGAAGCAACTCCTCTTTACCCAGAAGGCGGAGGACAAGTAGGGGACGTTGGAGTAATATATAAAGAGAATGCAAAGATTGAAGTATTAGATTCAAATAAGGTACAGATGGGACCCGATGAGCATATTGTTCATACAGGAAAGGTTATTAAAGGTAGCTTCAAAAAAGATGAAGATGTAAAGGTTGTAGTAGATATAGAAAAGCGTATGAATACTACAAGAAACCATACTGCTACCCACTTGCTACACAAAGCATTAAAGGAAATAATAGGTAACCATGTTGAACAGGCAGGTTCATTAGTAACCCCAGAAAAATTAAGGTTTGACTTTACACATTTTGAAGCCGTATCTAAGGAAGAACTTGCTAAGATTGAAAATTTAGTAAATGAACAAATATTTGAGGCTTTAGATGTAGATATTAATAACATGACAATTGATGAAGCAAAAAAAGCTGGTGCAACTGCATTGTTTGGAGAAAAATATGGTGAGACAGTACGAGTAGTAAAGGTAGGAGACTATAGTATGGAGTTATGCGGTGGTACCCACGTACTTAACTCAAGTGAGATAGGAATGTTCAAAATACTAAGTGAATCAGGTGTGGCAGCTGGTGTAAGAAGAATAGAAGCTATAACTGGTAAAGAGGTATATAAATATATTAGTGAAACCGATGATAGATTAAAGGGAATATCTAAAGCTCTAAAGTCAAATATTAATGATATTGAAATAAAGATTGATACAATTAACGATGAAGTGAAAAAACTTCAAAAAGAAAATGAGATGCTTAAGAATAAATTAGCAAGCGGTTCTATGGATGAAATACTACAATCTAGCAAAGAAATTAATGGGATAAATGTAATAGCTTATAAGATATCCAATTTAGATATGGATAGTCTAAGAAATCTTGGAGATAAGCTGAAGGACAAATTAGAATCATGCCTAGTTGTATTGGCAAGTGACAAGGACGGAAAGGTGAACCTAGTTTCCATGGCATCAGAGGATGCTATAAAGAAGGGCGTTCATGCGGGTAAAGTAATTAAAGAAGTTGCAAAAATCACCGGCGGCGGCGGTGGTGGAAGACCTAACATGGCTCAGGCCGGTGGAAAAGACCCATCGCAAATTGATAAAGCTCTTTCAAGGGTATATGAACTTGTTTAATAGGAAGTAGGGGTTCAGAATGGTGAATTTCTACGTTGTTTAAAATCCAGGCGACTTGGTAGGCAGTTCAGTACTGCCAAATCCCCCGATTTTCAAAAACTTGAACTTCGTACATTCTGAAACACACAGGGGCTGAATTCATAAGATGCTTTTATGATACAGCCCCTTCCTTTATTAATAAAAAAATTGGTAGAAAAATGCAGCGATGATGTATAATAAGAGTATAAAGAGCAAATAAATATTTGGAGGGAGATATATGAGCGATAAATTTGATAACTTTACGATGAAGTTTGACGTTGAGACCGATATAGACAGCGAAGTTAAAAATATTTTAACTAGTGTCTATAGTTCACTGAAGGAAAAAGGGTATAACCCAGTTAACCAAATTGTAGGGTATCTTTTATCTGGAGATCCTACCTATATTACTAGTCATAATAATGCAAGACATGTAATTAGAAAGATTGAAAGGGATGAACTGATTGAAGAGCTTTTAAAGAAGTATCTCAAAGATGAAATTCAGGAAGATTAACTATATCCCGGAGTATTCATAGAAAATTTAAAACTACTTGCACCCTTTCAAACTTTCCATGAATAATCCGAGCTATATATAATACGATAAACATCTCACATTTCGGAGATTTAACAGCCAACACTTCTGAGGATGGTAAATCTTTGGAATGTAAAGTAATGCTAGTTTAAGGATTAATAAATTTCACTGAAAGAATGTAGAAGCGTTCATTATTTCAGTAAAATTTATTTTAAGTTTTAAAGTAGCATGACTATAATAGATTTTTCGTAACTTATATGGATCTAAATGTTTCTTGGACTAAACTCCCGATTAATTAATAGTATTAAATACTAATAATGGTCAACACTTAATATTATCCAGTTAGTTCTGTATATGTGGTGTTGAATCATAAATTGATGATTAGGAGCGAAATCTAATGAAGAAAGTTCTATATATTTTGTTAATAGTAATTATATTAATATTACTTACTACCTTACGCTCACACTCTGAGCCTTTGGAAAAGAAAGTTGTAGTTTTTCTAGTAAATAAAATCGATTTTGAAGATATTGAAAATATGCCATTTACATATGAGTTAGCAGATAATGGTGCCATCGGACTCATGAATACGAGAGGCTATGGAAGCAGCAATGATTATAGTGCATCTCTTACTATAGGTTGCGGAACGAGGTCACAGGCTAGTTTTAATACGTCTAGATCAGAAAAGCTAGATGAGGGAAATTCTTTGATTTACCAAAGACGGACTGGCTATACTGCAAAGCTACAGGAAATTGCGAATTTGGATATAGCTAGATTAGAGGAAACAAATAGAAAGAATAACTATAATCCTAATATAGGGGCTTTAGGTAATAGCCTAGAGATGAATAATATTAAAGTTTCTGTTATAGGGAATTCAGATACTCCAGAGAAACCGACTAGACTAGGGGTATTAATAGGTATGGATGAGAAAGGTCTAGTTGATTATGGATTAGTAGGTGATGGCATTAATATAGATGCCCCCAAGTATCCCTATGGTATAAAGACTAACTATGAATTAATGATAGAAAGCTATAAAGAATTAGCACCTAAATCAGGTGTTATAATACTTGAACTGGGAGATTTATATAGGCTCGAAAGATATAAAATAAATTTATCTCCTGAAATGTATATAAAACTCAAGGAAATAATTATATCGGATATAGACTTGGTTATAAAAAATGTGTATAATCTTATAGATGAAAAAAATACCAGAATCTTGGTTATAAGTCCAACGCCATCTTCTGTAACTACACCTTTTGGAAAGAAATTAACACCAGTTATATTAGCCGGAAGAGATGTCGAAGATGGAGTAATGTTGTCGGATACAACAAGAAGAGAAGGAATAATTGCAAATATTGATGTTGCGCCCTATATAGCTGCTTATTTCAACAGCAATATAAATTTCTTTACTGGAAAACCTGTTGATGTATTACAAAAGAAGGATAAGTTTACTTTTATTAATGAAATATATAATGATACGTCATTTATTTATAAAAATAGACTAGATATTCTATGTTCATTTGCAATATATGAGATAATAGTATCCCTGTTAGCCTTTGTAATAATTCAAGTTACTGGGAAATATAAGTTGAAATTTCATAGATGTATAGAGTATTTTTTGCTTTCTAATATGGCAATACCTATAGCAATTCTTATTTTGCCGCTATTTAAAGCAATTAACATTCATGAAGCTATTATAAAAATTATTGTTTTAACAGTTCTAATAACATTTATTTCTATTTACATAAGGAAGGAAACTTTAGATAGTATTATTTTTCTATCAGGTTTAATGTGTATTTTATTAACCATAGACATTATATTAGGCTCTGGTTTAATTAAAACGTCTTTTTTAGGATATGACCCAATTATAGGAGCCAGATACTATGGTATAGGTAATGAATATATGGGGATGATGGTCGGAGCTACACTTGTCTTTACTACAGCCCTATTAGACAGATATAAGATCCATAAAATCTTTATTTTGATTATTTTTATCGTTATAACTATTGTGATTGGATTTCCAAAGCTTGGAGCTAATGTTGGAGGAACTATTACGGCGGCATTTGCTTTTATGTTTGTAACATTGAGACTTCATAATTCTAGGCTCAAATTCAAACACTATATATATATGCTTTCATCTGTTTTTGTCTTTGTTCTTTTTGTAGCGTTAGTAGATTTATATGTTATCGAAAGCAGTTCGCACTTAGCTAATGCTATAAGGCAAATAAACAATGGAGGCATGGATGTAATATATTCTATTATAAAAAGGAAAGTATCTATGAATCTGAAATTATTTGGCATTACCATATGGAGTAAGGTTTTAGTTTCGTCCTTAATACTTTTAAGTATCTTGTTTTATAGACCATTTGGTATAGCTAAAAAGATTTTTAATACATATAGTAATCTTTCGGTGGGATTGTTAGGAATTCTAATCTCATGCATTGTATCATTTTTAGTTAATGATTCTGGAGTGGTTGCATCGGCAACTTCAATTATTTTTTTAGCAATGTCTCTAATGTATTTAGTGTTTAAAGAAATCAATAATTAGAGGTAACCAACTTTAAAGGTTAATAAAACTAAAAGAAAAAATGTAAAATTGTTCACTGTTTTCTTTTAATTTTACTTCATTCTAATGTTGGGAACCTTTATAGAAAGGTTATAAGCAATGGAGTACAATATATTAGGAAAGTCTGGTATAAAGGTCTCAAAGCTTTGCTTTGGGGCTTTGACAATTGGACCACTGCAAGCAAATTTACCTGTAGATAAAGGGTCAATGGTAATTAATGAAGCTATAGATAGAGGAGTTAATTTTATAGATACTGCTCAACTATATAAAACCTATCCATATATAAAAAGGGCACTATGCTCAGATAATGCAAAGGATATAGTCGTTGCTACAAAATCCTATGCCTATTCAAGTGAAACAGCTGAAGAAAGCCTTAAGGAAGCGATGGAGGAACTAAATAGAGACTATATCGATATTTTTCTATTGCATGAACAGGAAAATGAATATACACTTAAAGGGCATTACGAAGCGTTAAAGTATTTTGTGAAAATGAAGGAAAAAGGTTTTATTAGAGCAGTAGGGATTTCTACCCATACAGTAGCAGCTGTTAAAGCTGTATTAAAGTTTGATGAAATAGATGTTATTCATCCACTTATAAATAAAAATGGATTAGGTATAATGGATGGCACTGCTGGTGATATGGTTGAAGCATTAAAAGAAGCCAAGGCAATAAACAAAGGAATATATGGTATGAAGCCACTGGGAGGAGGCAATCTTCTTAACTCAATAGATGAATGCTTTGACTTTGTATTAAATCTACCATTTCTTGACTCCATCGCTGTTGGTATGCAAAGGACAGAAGAGGTTGTCGCAAATGTTTTAAGATTTAATGGAGAAAAAATTCCAGAAGAAATTTCAAGTCAGTTATCTAGAAAAAACAGAAAGCTCCATATTGATTTTTGGTGCAAGAAATGTGGAAACTGTGTTAAGGCATGTGGGGCAAAGGCTCTTAAGATAGAAGATAATAAATTAATAGTTGATAGAGACAAATGCGTGCTTTGTGGATACTGCAGCAGCTACTGTCCAGAATTTTGTATCAAGGTAGTATAGAAAAGAGGAAAGAGGTCAAATATGAGAATAATGGGTCTAGATGTAGGAGACAAGACTGTAGGGGTTGCAGTTAGTGATCTGTTAGGATTGACTGCACAGGGAGTTGAAACAATTATTAGAACCAGTAATAAGGTTGCAATTAACAGAATAAGAGAACTTGTATCTGAAAAGGATATAAAAAAGATAGTTGTTGGCCTTCCGAAAAACATGAATGGAAGCATAGGCCCTCAAGGGGAAAAGGTACTTAGTTTTGCAAAAAAGCTCGAAGGAAAACTAGATGTTGAGATTGTGTTTCAGGATGAAAGGCTAACAACCGTTGCTGCTGAAAAAATGCTTATCTCAGCAGATGTAAGCAGAAAGAAAAGGAAAAAGGTAATTGATAAAGTGGCGGCAGTTTATATCCTTCAAGGGTATTTAGATAGTAATAGATAATATAATATAACACAAATAAAATTTATGAGGTGATCAAATTATGGAAACGAATAATATAATAACTTTAAAGGACGAGAATAACAAGGAAACAGAATTTGAAGTAGTAGCCACTTTAAAACTAAATGATACAGAATACGCTATACTGCTTCCCCTTGATGAAGACACTGATCAAGGTTTAGTTTTCAAAGTAGTCACGGAAAATGGAGAAGAAATACTTCAATATGTTGAAAGTGATGAAGAAATAGACATGGTTGCAGATGCATATGAGGAATTATTAGAGAACGAATAGAAGAGAAAAGTTATAAACTCTAAGTGGTAAGTTCTAAGGTTTGGGTTATATATTTGAGGTATAAGAGTAATAAAAACTTCAAGATGATGATCTAAATGCTTAGAACTTTAAACTTACAACTTTGAACTATATATAATACGATAAACATCTTACATTGTGGAGATTTGACAGCCAACACTTTTGAGGATGGCAAATCTTCGGAATGTAATAGATTTTTCGTAATTTATATACCAAAGCGATTCCTATCGCTTTACTCTAGGAGGCATTATCTTGAACGTTGAAATAAAAGGGAATTTATTAGAAGGAATTTTTGTTAAGAGAATAAACAGATTTATAGCTCATATTTTGATTGAGGATCAAATAGAGGTAGTGCATGTTGCGAATACCGGTAGGATGAGAGAGTTGTTACTAGAGGGAGCAAAGGTAATTGTAAGAAAGGTAGACAATCCAAATAGAAAAACAAATTATGATCTGCTTATGGTCTACAAAAATGGAACTTTAGTTCTTATAGATTCAAAAATGCCTAATGTGATTATTGAAAAAGCCCTTAAGGAAGGACAACTCGAAGATTTTGGTGATTATGATTATATAAAAAGGGAAGTTAGCTATGGGAATAGTAGATTTGATATAGGTCTTAGTAATAAAAGTGAAAATGTATTAATTGAATGTAAATGTGCAACCCTCGTAAAAGAAAACAATCTAGCATCCTTTCCAGATGCTCCAACAGAAAGAGGACGTAAGCATGTTTACGAGCTGATTGAAGCTAAGGGCCAAGGATATAGAGCAGCAGTGTTTTTTATTATACAGAGAGATGATGCAAAGACTTTTACACCGAACAGAGACATGGATCCTGATTTTGCTGATGCAGTGAAACTTGCCTGCGAAGCTGGGGTAGAAATTTATGCATACATATGTAGTGTTTCACTAAAGGAAATAAGAATAAAGAAGAAAATACCTGTTATTATCAATTGACTTTCAATTATATATTGAATTTGGGTAAAAAAAATGTTATAATACAATTAACATTAATAATCATTATCAAATGATAAAAGGGGATGTTAATCGTGAAATGTAATAATTGTGGCATGGAGATTAAAAATGAATCTTTTTTGAGATGTCCAAGATGTAATACGATAATTAGCTTGCCCCGTAAATGTTCTGAATGCAAAGGCTGTAGCCTCTTTAATAGCAGTAAAAGAGATGCTAAAACTTGCAAAAATAAGGTGTAGAATATTATTGTTAAATTAACTAAAATTAACAATAATATTGACAATTAAGGCTAAAATAAGTACACTTATATTTACAGGAGATTATTAATTGATAAGTGAGGTTTTAAGATGATAGATTCAGTTGATAAGTTAAAAGATGTTTTAAAGGAAAAGGGTTATAAGCTTACACCTCAAAGAAGAGCAATCTTAAACACTATAATAAGTCATCAGGGTCACCATTTATCAAGTGAAGAGGTTTATGATTTTGTTAAAAAAGATTGCCCAGAGATTGGGCTTGCTACAGTATACAGGACTTTACAGTTGTTGGATGACTTAGAAATTATTTCGAAGATAAGCTTTGATGATGGATGTGCTAGATACGAACTGAATGTTCATGGCGATGACCATCAGCATCATCATGTAATATGTACAAAATGTGGTGAAGTATTAGAAGTTGAGGTAGACTTATTAGAACATTTAGAAGACGAAATAGAAAAAAATTATGGTTTTGAGATTAGGGACCATAAAGTAAAGTTCTTTGGTTTATGCTCTAAGTGTAGATAAATCCTGTAGCTTTGGTTACAGGATTTTTATATAGAGTTTATATAGCAAAATTTAATTTATGTATGCATAAATACTCGCTATTTCTGGGGGTTTTTCATATGTAAAAATTAATAGTTTTACTTGAATATCTATAGGAATAGAAAAATAAATAAAAAATAAAGGAATAATGTCATTTTCAAAAACTAATCATATATATATAGTATATTGTAATTTAAAAAATTGATTTGTAACTATAAAATCATTTAATCTTCCTTTTCTGTGGATACATAGTTAAAAATATTGCAAGCAAAATTAAATTTTAAATTTAAAAAACTGGTTATACTTATATATAAGGATTTAAGTAAAGGCTTTAACTTATACACATCAAAATTCCCCAGAGTCATCGGATATCTGATATGTATAAATTAAGTTTCACTAGCAATTCGCTATATGTGGTTATAAATTTTTTTCTAATACATAGGAAATCATAAATATGTTAATATTACAATAAGTATAATTTCCGCTATAGATATGGACAAAATCTTCGATTGAGATTGTTATATAAGATTTTGTTCTTTGACAGTCTTTATAAAAGATTTTTTAATCGGTACGGAATTTTATAATGATGATTTCTTGCTAAATAATACCACTTAAAGTATAATTAGGTTTGATTATTTTATTAAATACAGTAATTAAGTTTCAATTCAGATAGATCAGGAGAGTGATATTGTGTCAAAAAAAGGTTCCAAACTTAAGATAATTCCTTTAGGGGGATTAAATGAAATAGGGAAAAATATGACCGCATTTGAGTTTCAGGATGAGATTATTGTGGTTGACTGCGGCCTAAGCTTCCCGGAAGATGAAATGCTTGGTATAGATGTTGTAATACCAGACATAACCTACTTACTAAAGAATAAGGAAAAGGTTAAAGCTATTGTTTTAACTCATGGGCATGAGGATCATATCGGTGCTTTACCATATGTTCTCAAAAAAATCAATGTTCCTTTATATGGAACTAAGTTAACCTTAGGGCTAGTTGAAAACAAACTGAAGGAACACAGACTACTAGGCGATGTCAGCATGAATATAGTTAAGCCAAAGGATAAGATAGACTTGGGTAAATTTGGTGTTGAATTTATAAAAACAAGTCATAGTATTCCTGATGCAGTGAGTTTAGCTATTAGAACTCCACTGGGAACAGTAATTCATACCGGAGATTTTAAAATAGATTATACGCCTATTGATGGCGATATAATAGATCTTCATAGATTTGCTGAGCTTGGTGGAGAAGGCGTTTTAGCTCTATTAGCTGATAGTACAAACGTTGAAAGACCTGGCTATACTATGTCAGAAAGAACTGTTGGAGAAACCTTTGAAAACATTTTTAGAAATGTTGATAGGAGAATTATTGTTGCAACTTTCGCTTCTAACGTTCACAGAGTTCAACAAATAATAAATGCTGCCTATAGTTTTGGCAGAAAGGTTGCATTCTCTGGTAGAAGTATGGTTAATGTAGCTAATGTAGCAATGGAGCTAGGGTATTTAAATGTTCCTAGTGGTATGATAATTGATATAAACGATTTAAATAAGTATCCGGACAATGAAATAACTGTAATAACAACTGGAAGCCAAGGAGAGCCTATGGCGGCTTTATCTAGAATGGCAGCTTCTGAGCATAGAAAAATGGAGATACGACCTGGTGATATCGTTATATTATCGGCTACACCTATACCAGGAAATGAAATAAAGGTATCGAATATAATAAACCTTCTATTCGAAAAGGGTGCAGAAGTTATTTATGAATCATTAGCCGACGTACATGTTTCAGGTCATGCATGTCAAGAAGAATTAAAATTAATACATTCCTTAGTTAAACCAAAATATTTTATTCCTGTTCATGGGGAGTATAGACACCTTAGACATCATGCTTCACTTGCTGAGTCTCTTGGGATGTCTAGAGAAAATATCTTTGTTACGAATACTGGAAAGATTATTGAGATATCTGAGGATTCTGCTAGGATTGCAGGTTCAGTTGACTCAGGAAATATCCTAGTTGATGGACTCGGTGTAGGAGATGTAGGTAACATAGTCCTCAGAGATAGAAAACATCTTTCGGAAGATGGATTGATGGTTCTTGTAGTTACAATTTCAAAAGAAAATGGAAAAGTTATGTCAGGTCCAGATATTGTTTCACGTGGTTTTGTATATGTTAGAGAATCTGAAGATCTAATAGATGGTGCTAAGGTAGTAGTAAGAGAAGGCCTAAAGAAATGTGAAGAAAATAATGTAAGAGAATGGGCCGTATTAAAGGCTACAATAAAGGATGCTTTAAGAGGTTACTTATACGAAAAAACAAAGAGACGACCAATGATATTACCGATAATCATGGAAGTTTAGACAGTTTAGAGACTGGAAGATTATTTAATAATAATCTTCCAGTTTTTTTTGTGAAAATAATCTTTATAAACTTTAGATTATTTAGTATAATTTAATTTGTATGGGGGTACAGACTTTGTTATTTTGGGTGGTGTAAATACTATTTTGATTTTAGACGTATAATTTATAAGCTAGAGGAGAATAAAAAATGAGGATACTGCTCTATATAGTAATTATTTCAATAGGTACTTTAGTAGGTTATAAGGAATTGGTATCAGAAAAATTGTTTAGCAAGATGAGTTCAATTCAATATTTCTGCTTACTTTTTTTATTACTTGTTATGGGAATTAAGATAGGTGCAAATAAAAATGTACTTATGTCTGTTCACAAACTAGGATTTACGGCAATAATAATTTCGATCTTTTCAATAGCATTTAGCATTTTAGGAGTTAAACTTATCTCGAAGTATATAAAGGCAGAAAAGAAGGTGTAATAAATATGACTATTCATATATTATTTTCAGTAGCACTTGGTGTTGTATTTGGCTATTTTTGGATTCCAGAAATTGTAGTCCAAAATATAGATATTTTAATTGACTTTGGGTTATGTCTACTTCTATTCTTTGTAGGGATAGACATTGGTAAAAACAAAAATATTGTTAGTGATATTAAGAGCTATGGTTTTAAAATATTTCTGATTCCTCTTTCGGTAGTGATTGGAACATTGCTTGGAAGCGTAGTATCAAGCTTCTTTTTAAAACTATCAATATTTGAGACTGCAGCCGTTGGTGCAGGTCTAGGTTGGTATTCCCTATCAGCAATAGAACTTTCAAAACACAGTGCAGAACTGGGAACAATAGCTTTTTTAGCAAATGTATCAAGAGAAGTTATTGCTCTGATAGTAATCCCCATTATAGCAACAAAAATAGGACACATCGAAGCTATTGCTCCGGCTGGTGCAACATCTATGGATACTTCATTACCCGTAATAACAAAGGCTACAAGCGGAAGTATATCAATATTGGCTTTCTTTTCAGGTGTAATACTATCTATACTAGTGCCAATATTAGTTCCGCTTATGATGAGTTTCAATTAATCTAGAGTACTTATAAAGGGGCTGCCTAATAGATTTTCTTATGAGTCCGGCCCTGGGGTGTTTCAGAATGAATGAAGTTCAAGGTTTTAAAATTCAGGTGATTTGGCTAGTACTGATGTACGTGCTAAGTCATCTGAATTTTAAATAATGCAGAAATTCGTCATTCTGAGACACCCCTTTTTGATCTTGTGTTAACTTTTTGCTATGAAAAACTTGTAAAACTTTGACGGCAAATGTATAATATAAGAGGAATTTGACATACAACCTGTATTAAACAAATAGTTGATACCATAGTTTGGAGGAATTACAATGAAAACCTCTACTAAAAAAGCAAGAAGAATTATCAGAAGTGTTACCCTAGGGTTACTGTTAATTATTTTGATTTGTATATTTAGTGGATACAATTACTACAATTCTTTAAAATTGCCTGTAGATATAAATGATTCTAAGGATGTTATTATTAATATTCCAAATGGAGCGTCGACTTCTAAAATAGCTAATATTTTGAAGACTAGCGACCTTATAAGAAACGACCTATATTTCAGATACATTTCAAAGCAGAGAAAAATTGGTGGGAAATATCAGGCTGGAGACTATAGATTACATAAATCAATGGATACTGATCAAATAATTGAAAAATTATTAAAGGGCGAAATCTACACTGAAACGGCAAAGTTCACAATACCTGAAGGCTTTGAAGTTAATCAGATTGTAGAAAGACTTTCTAACCACAAAGAGCTAGATATAAATAAAGAAAAGCTACTGAACATTATAGAAAACGAAGATTTCGATTTTGAGTTTCTAGATGGAATTCCAAAGGGGGAGAATAGACTGGAAGGATATTTGTTCCCTGATACCTATGAAGTAACTAAAGACAGTAGCGAAAAAGATATTATTTTAATGATGCTAAATCGTTTTGATAAGGTCTTTAAGAAAGAATATTATACAAGAGCCGATGAACTGGGCATGAGTGTTAAGGATATAATTACTCTAGCTTCAATAATAGAGAGAGAAGCTAGAGTAGAAAATGAAAGACCTGTTATCTCGAGCGTTTTTTATAACAGATTAGAGGAAAGAATGCTTCTGCAATCCTGTGCAACTATTCAGTATGTTTTAGGTGAGAGAAAGGAAAAGCTGACCTATAAGGATTTAGAAATTAAATCACCCTATAACACATATAAAAATATAGGCCTTCCTCCTGCTCCGATTGCTTCACCGGGTGAAAGCTCAATTAGGGCAGCTTTGTATCCCGATGATACAAGTTATCGATATTTTGTAGCAAAAGGAGACGGAAGCCATGTGTTTACTAAGACCTATAAGGAACACTTAAAGGCAAAGAACGCAAATAATTAATTTTTGACATTTTGGAAAAACTAATACGTGGTAGGAACCACGTATTAATTTTTGTTAAGGTCGCTTCTCGAAGAGAAATCCGACTAAAACTAAGGATTCGATGCCCAGAGTTTTGTTTTTATTGTCTGAAAATATGACAAAGTCTTTTCTAAAGATTCTTTAAAGTAGACTTTGCTGAAGCAGATAACAGAAATTATAAAGTTAGCTGCAAATGTATAAGGTTTATAATTTCTTAGGTGTTATAAATAATGCGTCACCCGGCGCATTTGCCCATAAAGGAGGGTTACTTTGAGTAGTAATATTGTTGATAAATTAGTTGAGGAGTACATAAGAGATATACTTCCTAAAAACGATGGATTAATAAAGGAACTTGAGGCGTTTGCAGAGGAAAATAATGTGCCAATTATTCATCCTGAGGTAGCTAAGTTTTTAGAAGTAATAATAAAAATGAGTAAAGTGCGTAGTATATTAGAAGTTGGAACGGCAATAGGCTATTCATCATTAATCTTTTCTAATGCTATGGATAATTCAGGGAAGATAATAACCATTGAAAAGAGAAAGGATATGCATGAATTAGCATGTAAAAACATTAAAGAAGCAGGTCTTGAATCTAATATTACTCCTATGCTTGGAGATGCTGCTGAGTTGCTGCCAGAAATTGATGGAAAGTTTGATATGATTTTTTTAGATGCAGCTAAGGGACATTATCAGAAATTTCTCTTATCATGTATAGAAAGACTGAATGAGAATGGCATTATAATTTCAGATAATGTATTATATAAAGGAATGGTTGCATCAAATGAATATTTGGTAAGAAGAAAAATAACAATAGTAAAAAGAATGAGAAAATATCTCGAATACATATCTAATCATCCACAATTAACTACAAGTATTATTCCGATAGGTGATGGTGTAGCATTAACTTATAAGTCCGGGAGGGATTTTAGTGAATAAAAAGGTTGAATTGTTAGCTCCGGCGGGAGACTTAGAAAAACTAAAGTATGCTTTGATTTATGGAGCTGATGCAGTATATATAGGTGGACAGATATTTGGTCTTCGTGCCAGCGCAAGGAATTTTTCTATTGAAGAGATGGAAGAAGGAATAAAGTTTGCCCATGAAAGAGGAAAAAAAGTATATGTAACATTGAATATAATACCTCACAATGATGATTTAGAAGAACTTCCAGGTTATTTAGACAAGTTGAATAAGATAAATGTAGATGCGGTTATTCTTTCAGACCCAGGAACCCTGATGTATGTTCAGGAATATGCTCCAGATTTAGAGGTTCATCTAAGTACCCAAGCAAATAATACAAATTACATGAGTGCTAAATTCTGGCATAAGCAAGGTGTTAGTAGGATTGTAGTAGCTAGGGAGTTATCCTTTGAAGAGATAGGACAAGTAAAAAAGAACATACCGGAGGATTTGGAACTGGAAGGATTTATACATGGTGCTATGTGTATTTCTTATTCAGGAAGATGCCTGTTAAGCAATTATATGGCCAATAGGGATGCAAATAGAGGTGAATGTGCCCATCCTTGTAGATGGAACTATTACCTTGTTGAGGAGAAGAGGCCAGGGGAATATATAAAGGTTACTGAAGATGAAAAAGGTACATATTTCTTTAACTCTAAGGATTTGTGTATGATAGAATATATTCCTGAGCTTTTAAACTGTGGTTTATATAGCTTGAAAATTGAAGGCAGAATGAAGAGTATATATTATGTTGCCAATACTGTACGAGTGTATAGAAAGGCAATAGATGAGTATATTAAGGATCCAGAAAACTATGAACTTAATGCTAAATGGATTGAGGAACTAAGCAAAGTAAGCCATAGGAAGTTTACTTCAGGTTTCTATTTAAACAAACCCAGTGAAGATGATCAATTATACTCTACAAGTTCATATATAAGAGAATATGATTTTCTTGGAATTGTCTTAGATTATGATAAAGAAAGTGGTATGGCATTAGTTGAGCAAAGAAATAGAATGTTTAAAGGCGATGAAATAGAAATTATTGGACCTGATTATAAAGGGTTTAAACAAGAAATAAAGAAAATGTTAAATGATAAGGATGAAGAAATAGATGTGGCTCCACATGCTCAACAAAAAATAAAAATATATATGGACAATCCTGTAGAGAAATATTATATATTAAGGAGAAAAAGGGAGGACGATTAATTTGTCAAGACCAATATTGATCGGAATTACAGGTGGAACTGGTTCCGGAAAGACTACTGTTGCTAAGGCGATATACGAGAGCCTGCCGGAGAAAAATATATGCGTTATAGAACAGGACTCATACTATAAAGATCAAAAGCATTTATCCTTTGATGAGAGAACGAAAACAAATTATGACCATCCTTTAGCATTTGATACAGATCTTTTACTGGAGCATTTAAGCACGTTATTAGGCGGTGAAAGTGTTGAAAAGCCAATATATGATTTTTCAAATCATATAAGAAAGAGTGAAACAATTAGGGTTGAACCAAAGGATATAATTATGTTAGAAGGAATAATGATTCTAGAAGATGAAAGATTAAGAGACTTGATGGATATAAAGATTTTTGTTGACACCGATGCAGATGTGAGAGTTATTAGAAGGATTGAAAGAGATATTGCCGATAGAGGTAGGACTTTAGACTCCGTTATAAATCAGTATCTTCAAACGGTGAAGCCAGCACATCAGCAGTTCATTGAACCTACTAAAAAATATGCAAACATTATCATACCTGAGGGTGGATACAATAAAGTGGCAATCGATATTGTGGTAGCGAAGGTACAGTCGATAATTTATGAGAAAGAAAATGGTAGCAGCCTACTTGTACTGTAGAGAATCTGCGGACTATAAATAATGCACTAAATTTCATTTTAACCCGGATTAATCTAATAATGCAATTCTCAAGTATAGTATACACCTTTCCCTATATGGTAATAATCCATAGTATCATAGGGGGAGGTATTTTTTTATGGAGAAAAGTACGAAGACTAAGGAAAATCGTAGATCTAAATCAAAAGAGTACAGAAGTTTGAGGGAAAAAAGGCTCATGAATGTCTTTGGGTTAATAGCCTTTATACTGTGTATACTTGTTACTAGACTGTTTTACATTCAGCTTATAAAAGGTGAAGAATACAATAAGAGAGCCTTTGAACAATGGTTTCATGTAATAGGAAATATTCCTAACAGAGGAGCAATATATGATAGAAATGGAAGTCGACTTACGGATAAAATCCAAGAAAATTATTTGATTCTGGAATCAGGGTTTTATCTAAATGATAAGAACATTGATATAATAAACAAATTAACGGGCATAGAGAAAGGTAAGATATCTGAGATAGTGCCAAAAGAAAAGGAAATAGAATTGCTAATTAAAAATTATGATAAAGCTCTAATAATGGATATTTTAAAGAATAGAGGAGCAGCAACTATCAGACGTTCAAGGCGATATGACAAAGATGGATTGGCTTCCCATGTCATAGGATATATTAACAAGTCTAAAAACATAGGAGTATCAGGGCTTGAAAGAGCCTTTGATAATGATCTAGGTGAAAATAGAGAGAAAAAGGTCGGGGCGATACTTGATGCTCAAAATAGAATCATACCTGGCTTTGGATACATTGTTATGGAGAAGAAAGATGTACCTAAAAGAAATCTCATTATTACTTTAGATGGTGAAGTTGAGAAAATATGTGAGGAAGAGCTGGATAAAAATAATTATATAGGAAGCGTAGTAGTATTAGATGCTAAAACAGGAGATATCTTAGCTATGGCAAGTAGACCAAACTTCAATCAGGATAATGTGGGAGAGCACTTAGAAAGTAATAAAAAGGAACTTTACAATAAAGCTATACAAATCTCGTATCCACCAGGCTCGGTTTTTAAGATCGTTGTTGCAGCAGCCCTACTTGAAAATGATATAATCAAGCCCCGGGATGAGCTAGTATGTAATGGCTATGAAATGTTAGGAGTAAATATGATAAAATGTAATACCTATGAAAGAGGTGGACATGGTGAATTAACCTTTGAAGATGCCTTTTCTATGTCATGTAACTCAGCTTTTATTCAGAGCGCAACAAGCCTTGGAGGAGAAAAACTTAGGGAAGCCTTCGAAAAGTTTGGAATTGGTCAAAAAACTGGAATCAAGATCAATGAAGAAACAAGTGGTATTTTACCTACCATGGATTACGTTAAAGGCCCTGGCATTGGAAATGTCGCCATTGGACAGGGAACAGTTGAGGTTACACCCCTTCAAGTTGCTAGATTCACTAATATAATTGCAAATGATGGTATAGATGTTGGTGTAAGACTTGTAAAAGCAATAACAGATGATAATGGAAAAATTATAAATGAATTTGATGATAGAGAAATAAACAGAGTGATATCAAGTGACACCTCTAATAAGATAAAAAAGATGATGAAAAAGGTAGTTGACGAAGGAACTGGTAAAAGAGCTAAACTTGACAGCGGAGAAAGTTATGGAAAGACAGGCTCCGCACAGGCTGTTGGACTTGATGGTGAAACAGTCCATGCTTGGTTCACAGGATTCTTCTTAGGAAAAAAATCAGAATATGTAGTTACAGTTATTGTTGAGGATAAAAGAAGCGGAGGTAGAATAGCTACTCCAATATTTGCAGAGATAGCAAAAAGAATGACGGAAAAGGGACTATAATAAAAACAAGTACCTCCTAGATATGATATAATATGAAATACCATTTTCATATTATATCATATCTAGGAGGTACTTTTATGGTTGAACAAAAGCAAATTAGGTTAATAGAGGTTATTCCATATAATTCACAATGGGTAGAGGAATATCAAAAAGAAGCAAAAGAAATATCTAACATAATGCCTAATGAGATATTTGAAATCCATCATATAGGTAGCACATCTATTCCAAATATCTACGCAAAACCAGTAATAGATATTTTAATAAGTGTAAAAGATATTGAAGGCGTTGATAATTACAATATAGAAATGGAGAAATTAGGATATATGGCGAAAGGAGAACTTGGAATACTCGGTCGTAGATTCTTTTTAAAAGGATTATATAATAGAACTCACCATGTACATATCTTTCAAACAGGAAATCCAGAAATAGAGAGGCATTTAAACTTCAGAGACTATATGATAGCACATCCAGATGAGGCAAGAAACTATGAAGAATTAAAAAAAGAGTTGGCAACAAAATTTAGACATGACAATGAAGGGTATTGTAATGGCAAAGACTCCTTTGTTAAAAATATAGACAAAAAGGCGGAAGAATGGACAAAAGTAAGATAAATAAGGAGAAAAAATTTGATTAAAGATAAGATTAACAAATTAAATGAAAAAGAAATGTTTAAAACTTTAGAGCATAGTAGATTCCTACCCAATGTATTTGTGACATTATTTATTTTCTTTACATTATGGGCAGGAAGTTTTATGTTAGGAAGATTTGTATCTACACATATATTAAAAGGTATTGTTGATGAAAATTTGAATTTACTCTTACGCAGAATTGTAACATGCGGCTTTCAAATTAGCATATTTTTTACATGGGTAAGATTCATAGAAAAAAGAAAAATATTTACTATAGGTTTTAGACATAATAAAAAATTGCATAAATTTCTTACAGGCTTTTTTATAGGGATTACTGCCATTACTATCATAACTATTATTTTATTCCTTCTAGGTACAATACAAATTGAAATGAATAAAAGTATTGACATGAATATGAATACATATATGGGGATAACATTAATAATGCTAGGCTGGCTAGTTCAAAGTGCTTCAGAGGAGATAGGTATAAGAGGGTGGTTAATACCACTTCTAGGAGCAAAATATAGCGTTTCAGTTGCTATATTTATCACTTCGATTGTCTTTGGGATTTTACATTTATTTGCTCCAAATGTAACGATGCTATCATTTATAAATTTAATTTTATCAGGTCTTTTCTTTGCTTTATATGCCATAAGTGAAGACTGCCTTTGGGGAGTTTGGGGTTGTCATTTTGGCTGGAATTTTGCATTAGGCAATATATACGCATTTAGTGTCAGCGGATTTTCATCTATTGGCTTTACAATTTTTAAAGTAAAGGCAATTGGAAGCAATATATTAACAGGAGGTTCATTTGGACCGGAGGGAGGGTTATTAGCTACGCTGGTTCTAATCATGGGAATTATAATATGTGGGATTAGGATAAAGATGTATTTTTCTAGAAGAACAGTAGTTTAAGATCTAGGAATGGGATATTCTAGTTTTTCCTATCACATAACAAAACTGTAGCACATATTTATACTTTCATTTGAAGTAAAAGCAGAAAAAGGAAATCATAAATCGACTTCCTTCAATCTTGAGATTTTTTATAAAAGATTTTGTTCCATTCATTGGAGATTCACAATCCCTTCTATACAGTCTGCACAAATATGCTTTCCGCTGAAGTTCTTTATATTATCTGTATTCTCACAAATATAGCAGCGTTCTACGTACTTTTCTATAACAATACAACCTGAATCTATAGATATTTCTATTGGGTCCTTAACCTTAATCCCCTTTATTCTTCTTAACTCCATAGGAATAACAATACGTCCCATATGGTCTAAACGTCTTACGATTCCAGTAGCCTTCATGATATCTCCCCCCCGGAGAGTATTATATCATAAATTATTTAAATATTCTATAAATTCAGAAAAATAAACCGATGTTTTCATTGTTAACACATACTATACTAAAAGGCTGCAATTGCGACCTCTTTTTAAATATCTATTTTGGCTGGCCAGCGGCCCACTCAGTTATAGTACCTCTTTGATTCCATTCCGCAAACAAAAATGGTGACTGTAAAATAATATTGGGTAAGGTATCGGTAAATGGTTTAGCAACGGTATGATGTATCAGATATAGCTTACCATCATGGGTTTTAGCAGTAGCGAAGTAAAACAAATTATCTATGCTTACATCACGCATAAAATAGCTCGATACTACAGTTCCTTGGCCAGGTTTATTCGGAATCGTTGCAGAGGGGTTAAGTCTTTTGGCTTTATCTAAAAGATTAGGTGGTATCTGAGTCTGAGTCCTTCTATTCATAAAATTACCTCCCGTGTATTTTTCATATTTAATTCATAATATGCCATAGAGACTGCAATTGATCATGAAAAAAAGATTTATTTTATATTTATGTAGAATATTGAAGATTAACAGAGGCTGTCAATTTAGGCGCATATATGTGAGCTTATAGGACATGTTGAGATAGTAAATTGAAGTAAACGTAGGACTAATCTTAAGTAAAATACTACCAAAACATGATATAATATGAAAAGAACATCCTATATATAGGCTGATTTCTGATTGTGCGAGTAAAAAAATTGTTATGTAAAGGGGGAGATAATCGTGAATGAATTCTTTGATATATCTTATGATGAGGTTGAAGTCATCAAGAGCCTTTGGGAAAAAAATAGACAATATCATGAGAATACTTCAGAATACTTTAAGGAATCGTACCGTTTTATTAACTTTGATCAGAGAATCAAAGCTATCAGCGTGTTTGATGAGGAGACAATGAAAATAACTGTGGTAAAAAGCAATGGCAAATATATTGGATACTGTATATCCACGATAATTGATGGCAAGGGAGAACTTGAATCACTACATGTTGATGAGAGTAATAGAGGGAACGGAATGGGGAAGAAGCTTGTAGTTAAGCACATAGAATGGATGAAAGAAAAGAATTGTAAGGTAATTGGGGTAACAGTATCACAGGAAAATGAATCTACGATATGCTTTTATAAAAAGCTTGGACTCTATCCGAACACCTTATATATGCAACTGAAATAGAAGAGCTGAGTAAGATTTGGAAGCATCTCTCCCATACAATAAGGATAGATACAATTCTGCAAGGGACAAGACATCTGTGCCTGTATTTTTAGTTACCTTTCAAAACATTAGATAGGGGAGTTGTTAATTTGAAAGAGAAATTTGTACCAGATGATTTCATAGTGCCGGAAAAGCTTGAGACTGATAGATTTCGGATGAGAATGTTAAGCGTTGAAGATGTAGAAAAGGACTATGAAGCAGTTATGTCAAGTGTAGAACATTTAAGGAGTCTATCTGATCCAGAAGATGATGATATATGGCCTGAGGAAACTATGACCATTGAAGAAAATTATGAAGATTTGAAAAGGCATCAAGATGAGTTTTTTGAGTAGGGAAGCATTTGTCTATACAGTTATGACTCTTGATGAAGGCATATGTCTCGGTTGCGTATACATATACCCAAGCAAAACAGTGAAGTATGATGCTGATGTAGATTTATGGATAAGGGAAAGCGAATTAAAAAATGGATTGGATGAGTTGCTATACCAAACTGTACGAGACTGGCTGGAAGCAAAATGGTCATTTAAAGCTATAGCATATCCTGGTAGAGAAATCAATTGGGAAGCCTGGAGAGAGATTACTCGAAAATAGAGAACCTAAAAGACACTAACTGAGGATTTAGAGAAGCTATTATAAATAAAATAGAAACTCAGTGGTATCGAACCACTGAGTTTTAGTTCGGTTTTTCTCCGAGAAATGATCTCAATAAATGCTGAAAAAGCGACCTCTCTGTTGAAGGATTATTTTTGCTGACCAGCAGCCCACTCAAGGATAGCACCAGTTTGGTCCCATTCCACAAACAGAAATGGTGACCGTAAAATAATGTTGCCTAACGGATCTGGAAATGGCTTAGAAATAGGATGATATACTAAATATAATCTTCCATCATAAGTTCTAGCAGTTCCAAAGTAAAATAAATTATCTAAATTTACGTCACGCATAAAATAGCTGGAGATTATAATGCCTTCACCTGGTTTATTTGGAATTGTTGCAGATTGGTTAAGTTTTTTGGCTTTAACCAAAATGCTTTGTGGAATTGAAGCTATTCTATTCAAAATATTTTCCTCCTAGAAATTACTATAGATAAATTTATTATATGCAGTAGAATCCATTATGGTTAATTTAAGAGATGCATATTTAACATATGATATACTGTCTATTTTACATACGCAGCAAAAATAGAATGCTATGAAGATACTAAAATAGAAAAAAGGAAGCTCTCAAGTAGCTTCCTTCTTTCCATTTCGGGACTTAAATCCCCTTTATACAGTCCATGCAAATGTGTTTTCCCTTAAAAGCGTTTACATCATCTGTATTTCCACAAATATAGCAACGCTCTACATATTTTTCTATAACAATACATCTTGAATCTATAGATATTTCTACAGGGTCCTTAGTATTAATATTCCGTATCCTTCTTAATTCTATGGGGACAACAATACGTCCCATATGGTCTAATCGTCTTACAATTCCAGTTGCCTTCATGATATCCCCTCCTGAGAAGTATTATATCATAATTTGTCGAAATATTGTATAAATTAGGAGAAAGAATCAAAACTATTTACAACGAACGTGTGTTCGTATATAATGGAGATAAATTATGCTTTAGGAGGTAATTTTATGAAGGTTGTAGCACTGCCGATTGAATGTATAGCGTGGTTTAACGAACATGGAAGCCCCACGCCTTTAAAGTTCAGAATACTTGATGAAAACGGAAATATAACTATCAAGATAAATCAAGTTATACATAGAGAAAAGGAAAAGTTTGCGGGTAATCACATGTACGTATTTGACTGTCGAAGCGAAATAGATAATGAGATCAAAAGGTATCAATTAAAATATTCACTTGCTAGCTGTAAATGGATGTTATTTAAAATATAAAGGGGTGAAGTATATGAATGATTATGTATTGAGATATTCATTAGAGAACAGGGAAAAGATAATGATTATGTATATAAAGGGCATAAAAATTACGCAGAGAGAAATCCAGGTAAAAAGAATAGAAGAGGACTCTATTATTGCCCATTGTTATACCAAAAATGCTATCAGAAAATTTAAGAAAGAAAATATTTTAGCTGCAACAATGCCTGGATTAATATACAATAAGAAATCTAATCAGAGTCATGTTAATTGTTAATGAAAACAACCTAGATGAAAACAATTTTTTATCAAATACCATCAAGACATGCACAAAACAATTGATATCTACATATAATTTATAATGACTAAAATTATGGAGGTGGCAGCCACATGTGGTTAACTATCGTATCACTTCCTTTACTTCTTTTATCTGCTTTTGTTTCAAACAATACCTCGTTTCCTAAGCCATTGTCATCAGATGAAGAAGAAAAGTATTTGAGATTATACTCTGTGGGAGATGAAGATGCTAAGAATATACTAATAGAAAAAAATCTTAGGCTAGTTGCTCATGTGGTAAAAAAGTACCATAACACAGGGTACAATCCTGACGATCTTATATCGATAGGAACTATAGGTCTAATAAAGGCAATAACTACATTTGATGCCGGTAAAGGTACTAGACTTGCTACTTATGCTGCTAGATGTATAGAAAATTCTATAGTCACACTCTGGAAACATTTTTGCTATTTTTTTCTAGCGTTACAGCCAAACATAATAACATCTATATGCACTCCGTCCCAAGTTAACTTCTCAACAATGCTCCGAATAAGATTTCTCTTCTCAAAACTATCTAAAGAATCAACAACCTCAGAAAAAGTTTCAAGCATGTTTTTCATGACATTAAGATTCTGTTCTTTTAGTTCGTTGCGTTCTGATTTTTCATTTAAAAGATTTAATCGTTCTTTTAACTTTGGAGTTTGTTTATCCAGCTCATCAATCTGATTAATAATATACTTGGTGGCTCTAGTATTTTGCCCTTGGGACAAAGTACTTACTAAGTTAGCAATTGAACTCTCATTATTCTTAATACTAACTTTAATCATTTCAATTTCAGAAAAAATACCATTCTGAGAGGTTTCAATGCTTAGTTTATCATTATTTATCTTATCCAATAGATCGTATTTATTGGATGACATCCTTTTAATTTCATCAATCAAAAGCTTATCAAGTTGATTTCCGTTTGCATTCCTTATGCTGCACTTTTGTCTTTTACTTCTTTCCTTCAATTCACACATATAATAAAAGGCCTTTTCTCCATTCTTCTTAATCCGTCCATACTTTGGCCTCATATAACTTCCGCAGTTTCCACACATTAACAAACCAGATAATAAAGTATCATTACTTCTTACCATCCTATAACCCTTGGATCTATTTTTCATTAGCAAATCCTGGACAGCAATCCATTTATCACTACTGACAATTCCTTTATGGTCTCCAACTGAAATAATCCATTCAGAAATCTCCTTAGGCTTATGGGACTTGTTTTTCTTTTGCGAAGTCTTATTGTATGCCATGATTCCATTAATACCGTTAAAATCGCTATCAGTAGCAAATACCTTATAGCTATTACCTGTAAAATACTCGTATAGATTCCTATCAGCAATAGCATATACAGGATTAGAAAGTAATTTTTTTAAGGCAAATCTGGAATAATCTATCCCATTCTTGGTCTGAATATCATTTTGGATACAGTAGGTTTCTAACTTTGATAGAGCTTTTAATTCCAAAAACTTATCGAAAAGAAGAATTACTATATCTATCTCATTCTTGATAGGAGCGAGCTTAAAGTATTTGACCTGCTTATCCTTTAACTCATCATGAACAGTCGCAGAGCTAAAGCCAGTAGGAGTTATACCACCAAGCCATCTTCCGGTCTTAGCAAGCTCTATCATATTATCTCTGATACGTTCTGCTGTAGTTTCCCTTTCGAGCTGGGCAAATACAGAAGCAATATACATCATAGCACGGCCCATAGGAGTAGAAGTATCAAACTGCTCCCGAACAGAAACGAAAGAAATATCTTTCTCTTGAAGTATTTCTATTATATCTGAAAAATTTGAAATATTTCTACTGATCCTATCAAGCCTATAACAAATCAAGATATCAAATTCTTTCTTCGTAGCAGCATTTATCATTTTTTGATATTTTGGCCTATCTATGTTCCCGCCGGAAAATCCCTCATCTTCATATACAATAAATTGCTCAATATCAAAATGAGTATTAGCATACTTCTTACAAATCTCTATCTGATTTTGAATTGATTCACCCTTGCCTGTAAACTTAGATTTTCTTGAATATATAGCAGCTTTCATACGATCACCTTTTAAAAAAATTTATAGCCACTATATATATATAA
>JMSU01000117.1_pt1 | contig 42368 bp, 54 predicted proteins | sample 179011 | NCBI WGS metagenome assembly JMSU01 (sample SAMN02769580, study PRJNA246767) | bioreactor metagenome | isolation source: Culture-1 Bioreactor ArsB derived from microbial biomass from the upper 2 cm... | place: Germany: Bremen | collected day 87 after inoculation
CTAGTTAACAATACTTATCTCAACCATACGTTAACAGATGATTTCACCTCAAAGAATTTAGTAATTCTATTCATTTCATCAGTTAAAATATTATCTCTAGTACTATTTATAAATGCTTCACCAATTCCCAATGTCGCTTTTTTAACCAAAGGATGTAATTTTCTAGATACCTCAAAAATAAAATTTTGCTCAAATGCAATTTGTTGATCTCCAAATTTGCTAAGTTCTTCTACTTTTTGAGAATCTGGTAGAGTCAATGTCCCTCCGGTATGAGCAATCGAATGGCGTAATTGCCAAAGTACTTTTAATTTTTTAACACTATCATTACAAAACAATTTGTATTCTAAAGAAAAAGCACTAAAATATTTACTCACCTTTTCAGGATCATGCCATCCAGATAAACTGTCAGCTAATAATGTACCAATAGATGTTCCGCTATATCCTCTATGTGCTGCTAACCTTATAGGGTCAATAATTACTTTGCTAATTTTTTCTAAACTCTTAAAGAACGTTTCTATATCAAATTCTTTTAAATATACACTCATATCAAAAATGCCTGCAAACAAATATTTTTGATATGTTTCAAAGTGACTCATTATTGTTGGTAATATTGCTGTTGATAAATGTTGTAAGCTATCTAAACTATCTTTTGCATATGTACCATCATTATTTTTCTTAAACATCCTTATACACATATCTATTGATGTCTTGGCTTCAACTGTATACTTTAAGAATGCAGTTCCTGGGCATTTCTGATAGTCTGCATGTTTAACATGTGCCTTTGATGGTATTGTTATATATTCTATAAATTCTTTAACTGATCGACCTCTCATAATTTCTCCTTTTTTCTAGGTATATCTTATGTGTTTTACATTATAATAATATCAGATTCTTTATTCATAAACAATATCATCCTGATACATTGTTGTTTTAACCCAATCAAATTCATTTTTAATGAGTATTTCGAAAGATTATTAATTAAACAATCAATTATTTATGACATCTAAGAAGCTTCTAAATATCTTATGAGTTTTATCTTTTAATCGCTAACCAATGCTTTTGTACTTAAACTCATGAATTAAATGCAATAAACAACCATCCTAATATAGAGGTAATAGTCAAAAACACAAAAAACACAATACTATTTTTAATGGTTTTTAAATATGAAGTCTGTCTGTACATCATTAGATTATTTAGTTCTTCACTAGATAAATCTGTTTTTACTAAACGATAGTAGCTAAGAGAATTGTCATATTTATAAACACCTTCAGGTAAATTACCCTTTTTATTTCTTAACTCATTAAAAGTTTTGTTTTCTTCCATAGAACATGGTTCTTCATGAAAAATATCTAATTCTTCCATTAACGAATACAACTCTTTTTTTAAATCTTTCATAATAATCTCCTTGTACTATAGATTTTTTACTATCTTGCTTAAGTCTAAATAATACTTTTGTTAATACTTTCTTTTGTTCTTCTCATTCCATTTAACAAGTTGTTCCTTATACTTAGACCAATAATTCACATAAGATTCAATCAAATTATTATAAGTCAAAAAATCATCAGGCATATATATTTTAATGATATTAGAAATATAATCAAAGTATAAAACATCAAATTCCACAAGTACTTCATACGTAGAATCAATTTTCAATTCTCTTCTTGATATTAATGGTATTTCATAATTATTCATATTTCCCATCATAGTTGAACCATTCATACCGAGCCCTGAAAAATAGAAGGTCCCTCTGTGCTTCATATAGTTATACTGTTCTCTTAATTCTATTACTAATTTGTTAGCGAAAAAATCATTTAGATAATAATCACGAAGCTTTACATCTTTTGCTAGTGTCAGTCTATATCTTAATTTATCGAATGTACATTTCTTTGCAATTCCATCATATAATTCTTTTGTTGGCATCTTCCCAATACAATCTTCATAATAAAACCACATGAATTGCCAACTAAGATCTATTAGTATATTGTAATAGCTTAGTGCATTTTGAATCATTTGAGCCTGAACATATAGCTTACTATTTTCATCTCGAGCAAAATCACCATAATCATTATTATTAATATATTCTAAGCACGCTCTAGCCATACTGTATGTCCAGTATATATCATTTATCTTGTGACAGCAAAAAATAATATTAGTATCAAACTCACCGTAGTTAGATTCATTAGCCCTATAATTAAAAAGATAATGTATATCAGGAACTCTTTCATAAATGCTTTTCATACGTTAATCCCCCATCTATATAAACACTAAAGCAAATTGACATTTAATATTTACTTCATTAAGTTCTCCAACTTATCAGCATTTGTTAATATAAGGATTTATAACCTTAACAATATCATCTGCCACCACACTTAAATCATCTTTTAGTCGTATTACGGGATTATTTTTTCTATCATGCATAAGGTAGTTAATGCACGAATTAATTAATTTTATTTTTTTAGCTTTATCTGATAATCTACTTGCATCATCAAAAACCAAATCATCAACTTTAGCTTTGAAAATAATCACGAATAATCTCTTTTGAGCCATCCATTCTTTACATATATCTTTTCGATTTAATGCTAATAAAGTCTGTTGTAATATTTCTGGTACTCCAAGATTCCTAACTTCTGGTCGCTCGTGCAACTTATCCTCATTAAATAAAAATCCATTAACACATTTGTCCTGGACAATCCCAAGACCACCTTCTAGCTTACTCTTAGCAACAGAAGCATATAAATTAGATCTGCAATCATCCCAAATAACAACAGAACCATTATATTTCATTAACAGTTTAGACTCATTTTGTACAAATTCTATTTGCTTATTCTTTAAAAACTTGCTAATCTCAGTATTCTGTGTCAATGCATTAAAGGTATTATATAGTGGTTCTTTCTGTAGCTCTTCAAGTTTTGAATTTCTATTTCTTGTAGTTAAATGGGTTATAGTAACAAAATCAATACTTACATCACTTGGATCTATATGAAAATATTCAAATATATCTTCTTCAATCTTTAGAGCAATATACTCTTCTAACTCTATTTGATTTATATTAAGAATATATACAAGTGAGCTAACAATATCTTCTTTAGTTATTGTCTTTAATATTTTGATGATATTCCCTCCTCAAAACTACGTTCACTTATTATTTACTCCGTCTGAAAACAAGCAATAGTCTACAAAGTTTCTACCAAAGTTTGATATCATAAATAAAGTAATCTCACCCCAATCAATATTAGGCTTAAGCTTCCCATTTAACTTAGAATTTAAGAATCCATATGACTTTAACTTTTCAAGAGAGCCATTGAACTCATTTGCTACTTCAACTCTTTCTTGATCATACGAAAATCCATGACCTGCTGGAACTTTATACAACTCTAGCAATATTTCAATGTCTAAGTCTGTTAGCTTTAGTAACAAAGATATAAAATATCTCTGTTTATCGTATTCATTCTCGCTCGATACTGTAATCGAATTAATAAAACAGTTTTGAAAGTAATCAATACGCTTCTCAGCAAAATCATTCTCTACCGATTCATTGATTTCTTCAATTATTAGTGCGAGTTTTAACTTATCGACCTTATCTATATCTAATAAATTATCTTCTAACGTTTCTACTCTCTCTTTAAGTCCATTATAGAAATTCTCTAGTCTCTTAAACCTCTTTTCTTCTTTTGCTCCAAAATACAAAGCTGATAGTACTCCCCCAATATATGGAATTGCATTAAGTCCTGCATTAACAACAATCTCACTTTTTTCTCTCACAGATAGTTTTTCGCTCATATATACCCTCCCAAAATGATAATTAACGTTTATTAATCACCTGCATAATATTGTTTAATTATATAATGATGATGCATGTCAGCAGTAGTTAGATAATTTTCTATAGATTTTTTTCGTCCTTGACATGCGAGTTTCCAGATACTTTTCTTTATACTTTGGGTTAATAGTATTACTTAGATCATACCTTAACAAACACATACTTTTGTCTTGACTTAAACCGTCAAGTCTATTTAGGTAGTCGTTTCTTCTTATCAACATTCTTAAACTTTTTTGAAAAATTTTCGACCATTTCCCCGCCAGAATAGTACTCAATTAGTATTATTTCTTTCGGTAGATCAATCTCATAGTATATTCCTAAAGAATAACCGCATACATGCTTTGGAAAAACTTTACCATCATATGTCCAAATATCATCAGTACTTTCATTTTTGGTTAATGCCATTAAACGCTCACGATCAGCATCCTTGTCTGCTTGCGGCCTATAAGCTTTCTTCATCTCTAAAGCTATTAAGTTATCTCTTTTCACATTTTCTCCCCTACTATGTACTATTAAATCACAAGTTATTTTAATTACTTTCATATCACCATTAATAACAGTCTTGACATGTCCTGCATTTCGGTTATATTCAGTATCAACATGATATGTACTATATTCTGGAACCTTTTTCAGTTCATACTCAATAAAACTTTTCAATGATGAACAAGTACTTCTTTCGGATACATCAGATTTAATTAATGGTATTTCTCTTATTAGAAATTTATTATTGGCAATGCTAAATACTTTTTTCAAATTGACTATGTTAATGCACCTCCGTTACATTCAATTAATATTTAGTATAAAACTAAGAAAGAACCTTCTTGATAGAGGTCCTTCCTTATGGCTTATTTTGCTAGTTGTGATATTGTTGCTACTACTTTATCTAGGTGCGTTATAAAATATATAGCACTTCCGATAAGTAATACATATAAACCTATTATCACTCTATAAACCCACCAAAAGAATTTTTCAGATGTTATATATATCTTGTTAGATGGAATGTCTTTTTTTAACAATATATTTTTTAAAGCTTCATCTTGCTGCGAATAATATGTTTTTATTATTTTTATCTTATGAGGATAATATATTATTGAAAATATTAAATTGGCTACTATAAAAACAATATATAATACAATCGCCCCTAAAAATATATTTTTACTTCCTTTATTTATATATGTTATAAAGGATATGAGTACAATACCTATTGCTGATAAAAAACTTTTAGTTATATTATTTGTAATTGATGATATTTCATCTGAAATTTGATTTGAGGTATCATGAATTAACTTTTTCAAATTATTTCTTTCAACAAAGTATTTCTCAACATTTTCCTTTAGATAGATGTCAAAGTTTTTAATTGTTGTATCATATATATCTCTTGCATGATCTATAATCATAGAGAGATAATCCTTTGAACATTCATCGCATAAATATACCGTAATTAGATTTCTTAAGATGTACATTTTATCTGAATTATAATTGTCATCGTAAATCCATTTATATGTATCAAATAGATATTTGACACTATCGCTAGTAAATTTTATATCCCTATTTAGGAAGAATTTTATTTTTTTATGCCCGTTAATGACTATAGCAATATTATTACCATCATTGTATGTAGCACTTGCTATGAAAGGTATTAACAATTTTATTGTACATTCATAAAAATAATTTTGTAAATCAATATATTTTTTATCATCACAATCAAAGTATATGAAATCAGGTGTAAGCCATCTAGTTGAATCTTGCCAATTACAATGTTCATTTCTAAATTTTATGTTTTTAAGGATTTTAGATTTATCAAAATTTATATCTTCTTTATAGAAGCTATAGTTTAATATACGTATATAACCATTGTCAAAATGAATGTCGTCATTATAAATGATAATAGTATTTATTGAAAATACAAAGACATCCTTTTCTAACTCCAAAATATCTTTTTTCTTTATCCAGTTATAGAAATTATTAACTTCCATAAAAAATACTACATGGTCATGATTGATGAACTTGTCAATAAGTCTATTTTTATTAATATAAATTTCAACATTGTATTTTCCACAAACATACATTCTATCTTTTAAAAAATCTTGCAGATATTCAATAGATTCTTTACAGTAGCACCATCTTGATTCATCTTCATGAACTAGTATACTTAAAGCGTCTCCTAATTCTTCATACAAACTTTCTAGGTTATAACTATACAATTTATCATGACTGAAATCATTAGTGTTATATTCATAAATAATTTTTTCTTTTGTCTCTTTAAATTTAATTTCTTCTATTCCTATCTCCTTAAAAAAAGTATTCAATTTATTGAAAAAATTATTCATATCTTCACCTCAATATCTATTTGATATATGCTTTTTTCATCTTGACTCCGCTAATAATTATATCACATCGGCCGTCTTCTTTTTCAATTATATCTAATTTATTAGGATCAGTTGATAAATCAAAATCCATATTAATTGTTATACCATCAATAGTCTCTATCTTTTTTTTAGTGTAATTTTTCTGAGCGTAATCTCTGTCAATGTCAAAAACTAGATGACCCATTTCATCAGAAATTTTTTTCTTATACATCAATTTAATGACATCATCATGAGCAAATATCGAATCTGCGAAATTATCAATTTTTATTTCTTCTGAGTTTTTTATAGTACTTATAAGTAAGTCTTTTCTATTAATCATTTCTTTATTAGTATGATAATGTTCTGTTAAAAACTTATCAGTAATAGTTTTAAATTTTATAGTATTCATCTTAGCCGTACCACATAAATTGCTTTGGAGGAATTTTTGCGCAAAGTAATCTGCAACCTCTTTTTCACTTGCATCTACCTGTCTATCTAATAATATTATATCATATTCATCATCTTTTTCATAACTTTTATAAAACATACACTTTTGAAGCTTCTGCCTTGTGGTTGGTAATGCAGCAATATCCTTAGCTTCTAATTTAATGTATGTTTTTCCACCTTCAGTAGTTTCCACAGCTTGTATAACATCATTAAAGTCCATTTTCAATAAGGCAACATATCTTTTATTATCTGCAACATATTTACAAACTATAAAACTTGCAGATGTGGTTGTTCTTGTCATAACTGAGTATAATCTATTAGCAATAATTTTGGATGCTAAAATAAAGGCATCTTCGTCATCTGTTTCTAATATCATTTGACATTGTTCTTGAACAATACAAGTTTCCTCTTCAGCATTAAATTTTGCTATTGCAGTATCATCATTAATTGATTTTTTAATATGCGTTTTTAATAAATCTTCGTATATACTCTCATTCAGAACTAATAAACCATCAGATAGCACAATTCTTGGCTTCTTTTTATCTAATATATGTACTATTGCTTTATCAATTGTTAATTCTTCAAAATTTCTCATTAAGTTACTCATTTTAATTTTCCTCCATAATATAATATGTTAATAATACAAATTATATTACATTAGTACATATAAGTAAACTTAATTTGATAAATATTATAATTTTTTAACATTACCAAACATTCGTTCTGCTATGTTTGGTTACAAGTATGATTAGCACTAACTTAATGATAGTTTTACACTTTCAACTCAAAAAAGCCTACCTCCAAAAAAGGAAGTAGGCATACATCTTTACTGCGGCTTATCTAATGCGGTAGATTTACCAAAATAAAAAGCCACAACCATAATAATAATGGAATATGACTTATCTGCATCTATCTTGCCTAATGCGCTTAGTGCAACAAATAATAATACAACCAGTAATGCAATAATCTTTCTAACCTCTAATAAAGCTTGTAACTTTTCTTTCATTTACATCTCTCCTATCTCTTTAGCTCCTGCCTTCATCTTAGTAATTCGGCCGCTAAGTTCCTGAATCTCCATGTCCTTACTAAACACTTCTTTTGTCATTACTTCCAATAGCCTATCTACCACAACAGCAACCTCACCTCTTGTCATTAAGACATTGGCTTTAAATTCACCATCAGGATATCCCTTCATAATTTCTTTATCTGCTATCTTAAGTACTGCTTCTCTACACCAATGATTCTTAATATCTGGAAATATTTCTTTTTCCTGTAACTGATCTACAAATCCATCCCACGGAAAGTAATCACCTGGACATAATTTATAAGATGCATAGTCGTGATGTCTCTTAACTCGATCTACTGGTATATCATGACGCTTCTGAATATCCTTTGTAAGCCATATGAGAGCGTTTAATTGTTTCTCTGGCACTTCTTTATCTACCATACCCTTATATTCTTGATAGCAACCCTCTAAGCAAATGCCGATAGATTCTGTGTTCATGCTCTGTTCTTTGGTATGTGCGCCTTTCTGACTTTCCTTTCTGCCCCTATAGATAATTCCTTCTTTAGATATAAAATAATGGTAGCCTATACCAGCCCAATCAAAACCCAAGTGCCAACTATGTACATCGTAGACGCTACAAACTTGGGCAAGTGCATGGTGAATTATTATGTACTTTGGATCATTGGTGTCTGGTACATTAATATCAAAATTGGTTTCAATAACTTGCATATAATCACCCTTTCTATTAGTTGAATTGAGAAAGGATGGCTAACAAGGTGCTTATAAGCCCTATTATCCATCCCATATACTCTCTGTATTCTTTTTTATTGTTTTTGTTATCTTCTACTGATTGTATCCTATCATCATGATCATTTATCTTTTCTCTTAATCCATTGTAGTCTCTTATGAGGGTCTTTGTTTTAGTCAGTTCATTTGTTAGGTCACTTATTGTTTTGGTCATTGCTGCCATGGCTTCATAAAATTCTTTTTGCGTTACTGGTTCACCCATTGGTACCCTCCTAACTAATTAAATACAATTAAAAACACCCTCATTTAAGGTGTAATATCCTTTACTTCTATATAGATGGGCTTGCCATCTTTGTCTTTGCGCCTTATTTTCACCCAATCACTCTCCAATCGCCCCTAATACTTTTGTAATAGATTTATCTATACCAGTATCAGTACGTGTCAGTGTAAATTTAACAGTTACATTATCGCCTTTAGTGCTTTTCACGCCAACAAATTCATCCTCGTGGACATCTCCTGTATCATTAATTGTCCTAGTCATAGGCGAATAAACTTCATTAGCACTACCAGTAACTACAGATAATTCAGCGTCAATAGAAAATCCTGTATCATCTTCATGATCTATCCAAGCCACAATTTCATTACTAGGTGATTCAGGAGTTATATTATACCTGACATCACTATTAAGTAAAGGAATGTTTTGCTCTGCTGTCCATACTCCATAAAAAGCTACACGTGAATTCTCATTATCTGCCCAAACCATAAGAGGTTTATCAAAATCATAGTAGTTGTTACATAATGAGGGATAGTTTGAATTCGCGCTAGTATAACTTGTTATATCTTCAATTGCTTGCCAAGTATCTCCAGTACGTTTTATCATTTTGATTTGATCATAGTCTGATATATCTCTAGCACGGAATCCGACATATATATTACCATACTTATCCTCTGCGATACTAGGTAATAATTTGTGATATATATTCCCACTTGTAAGCTTTTCATTTGCTACACCGCCATTAGTCCATGTTACACCATTATCATCGCTGTATTTTATGCCTACGTTAAACCTGTTAGGATCAGTTGAGTCATACCCATACCACGCACACCATACTCGCCCAACATATGACCCGTAACGCTGTGTTATTATTTGGGTAGAGTATTGAATATATGGTCCTCTTGCTATTACATAACTTCCACCCCAAGCAGCACCATTCCAATAGCGACAATAAATATTGTAGTTTCCGTTTTCCAGTTTTTCATCATATACCATTATTGGTTTAGATTCCAGCATATATGTAACACATGGTCTTTTTATGTCTCTTAAATCTGTATTGTCAGTTGTGATTTGCTCTATGCTTCCCCATGCTATACTACCATTTGAATTGATTACACCTTGACAAACCCTTATGTTAAAAGAAAGCGGATAATTCTCCCTTTTACTTGACCACGTTGCACATATCTTTGCTCCATCTTGAGATACAGCTATTGATACATTATCCATTTGACTTGATGTGTTGTATGGTGAATCAAGCTCTGTTCCATTCGAAGTTATATCTACATTGGCTTGAGTTGTTGCATCAAATGAATTAAATTGAACATATCCTCCACTATTAGTATATAATGCAAATACATAATTCCCTTTTGACGCTAATGCAATTGATGCAGTACTATCTGGATAACTAGTGTTGCATAGATTTTGCCATGTATCTCCACTATCTTTTGATACATAAAATAAACCATAAGGAGTTGTAGCTCCCCTGACAAATACAACTATCCATCCATTTTCCAATAAGACAGGTCTTGCATTAGCACTAGTAAAGCAAACACTATTCACTACACTAACGGGATTGGTCTTATCATACACCCTTTTATCAATAAAATTACCAATCTTCATTGTTTTTGAGGTTGTATCTAATATTACATTGCTCCTAAAGATTGATGCATTTTTCTTATAAGCTTTAGTTAATGCTGTTATTTCTAGTTCTGTAGTGTTAGCTTTAGTAATATTCACAGTTTCTTTGTTTACATCATCCTGAATAGTAATTTCTTGACCAATCTTAAAGCCTGTTGTGCTTTCAACTTTGTCGGTCAATATTGTTTCACCCACGTTAAGCACAATATTTGCTTTCGTGATAGTTGTATCAAGTTGACCTTTGCTATAATCGTTAGTCCCATCTAGCAAGTCATACCATACACCTGTCGCCCCAACGGTTCTATTATCATAAATATCTGCTACTGCCGATAAATTGGCAATTTCACGCAGATATTCACGCTCTTTGGTTTTACTCAGACCTGTTATATTTACTCTTCCATATGCCATTGTAACACCTCCTAATTCTGCTTAACTACATCAACCGTAAAATTTTGAGAAGGTTGAGTATCGGCATATAGTCTATAGTATCCGTCAGACGATTCAGTAACAGGTAATAGCATATCTGTTTTATCAAGATCACTTAAATGAATATTAACATTTACCACCATATCTGCAGTTACATCTGAATCGGTCACTTGACAGTACCAACGAGAATTAGCAACGTCTTCCGTCCAACTACCAGAACTAATTATTAGGTCTTTCGTTATAGTTACTTTCATTTCTGCAATTTGTCTACTCGTAAATTCCGCATTATCTTTAAGAGTTGAAACGTCGTTGTTTAATTTAATAACACCTAACATATTGTCTCCTACTTGCGCCGCTATATTGATCGCTAGATTTCCAGTTACTATAGGCAATAAGCATTCTTTTGAGTCAATGATTCCTTTTATATGTACCAATCCGTCATAAGCACTACTTAGTTCAATAGACTTTCCATCAGCGTTCAAAGTAACCGGCAAAAGCTCCAATTCCATATCGTCATCAAGTTGGGCATATACTCCCTCTAATTCGACCATGGTATTTTCCAGCGTAATAGTTGTTTCATTATTAAGAGTCTTGTAAAAATCGATCTTTGGTCTAACGACTAAATCTCCACTTTGGTAAGCTTGGATGTAGGATGGGGCTTTGTAGCCCTGTTGTCCATCTTCGATGGAGAATGATTGAGTTAGTTGGTAATAAATATATTTCCCAGCAAGTGCTGTTTGTGCTTGTTCTAATGTAGTGCCTTTTGCGAACCCAATCCAAACATTAGTATTGTCAGCGTTGAAATCACAATATCCAATCCACTTATTATTGTCATAATCATTAGGCTCTTTAGAGGGATAATCTTCAATAATACCGCTATCTAATTCAGCTTGTATGATTCCCTCTAACTTCAACCTAGGGATTCTTGCATAGTCAATATTGGTATATGTTGTAACCATCCCCGTTACATCCTCACCATCCAGTGTTTTTCTTTTGACTTCAATGTCTAAATCGCCAGTATCATGATTGATTTTATTTTCTTTTCCGTTTTGCAATTTATATAATCCATATTCCCAAGGTACGCTAAACTCTGTTTTATCACAGGTATATGGTTCATATGTTGTTGGCAAGGTTGAACCTTCCGTTAACATTATATTAAACTCACAATCAACTTGCGTGTTATTAGTTTGAGTAATGAAAAACAAACCAACTATTCCATCATTCGGTGTTGTAAATGTTTTACCAGTACTAGTATATGTTGATGAATCTGATATTTTTATTCCAATTAATAAATTAGAAAAATTACCTGTTCTATTAAATGGTGCAATACTATACTCAGTATTTGGCTTAAGTTTTAACTTTGTAAATGTTGTAGTTGTTGGTTCTGTAGTTGCTTTATAAACTATCTTATTTCCATTAAAACTTATGGAATTGTTAGCATGATATACATTTAATGTATTAGCTAATGATTCATCAAACTTATTTTTCCCTTCGCTCACTAAATCGTAACTTAGTGCGCATGTAGTTAATCCTTTATGATATGGCATCACTTCATAATCTGCAATGATTTCATCATCTGTTCTTGTGTCATCCGTTACGTCATAAGCAACTACTTCTTTTACAATTGTAGACTTGCCATTAGATGTTGCAGCATCTACATATTTAGTTATTACATTTAAGCTTACATTCCCTGTATAACTATTTGATAATGTTATGATACCACTTATAATATATTCTTGATTAGCTGTAGGATTAGTTATTAGTTTAACGTCTTGACTTCCCTCTACACCACTTACTTGTGTATATAGCAAGTCTGCTTCTCCATTGGTCACTTTTGCTATGACTTTTACGAACATCTTCTTATTTTGCATATAAGAAAAATTAGTTAAGCATCTTACTTGGGGATATAAACCTGTACCATTTCCAGTATAGGTAACTGTACCATCAGATACCACCATTCCAGCTTGTGCAGTTAATAAATTGTTAGTTCCATCAGAAAAGTCACCATTTAAAGCAATTTGTTCTCTTGGTTCAACTCCTTTTACACCTGGTCTAAATAACCCATTAGTCGGGTCGTCTGGATCTAAGTTATCCGGGTAGGATATGACAGAAGCGTTAGATTCAGTAGAGTTAAAAGGTAAGGCTTTTGATATCTTGTAATCCTCTTTTATACCTGCTATTTCTGTTCCTATTTCCTGCAAGGCTTCTTCCACATTTGCCGATGTATAATAACCTCCAGTATCTTCGATACCAACCAAAGACGCACCTTTGTTGTTATCTGTGGATTCTAAATCAACCTTAGCTAAGTATATACCCGAGTTTAGAGTAGCTGTTACATTCTCAGCATTTCCAACTATCGTAATGATACTTAAATATTTTTCAGTTACATCAGGACCACCACCTGCAGGTATATATTCAGCATTTACACCAGCATTTCCATAACAATATAGAATCTCTCCCTCGTCAGGATCATTTGCATAAATACCTAGTTCTCTCCAATAAAACCCTGTTACAATATCTGAATTAGAAAAATAACTTTTTATTTTGGCTTTTCCCTCTGTTAATACTTCAACACCTAATAGACTCAACTCTTTTTTTACACTAATTAAGTCGTTAAGATCCAGTATGCTCTGACCACTTAGATCACCATCACCGACCTTTACTTTAGTAAAATTGAGTTGCACACCAGTTTGCGCCTTTGTTTGTAGATTACGACCTTTATTAGTCAGTATTAATCCACCAAATGCACTCATACCAATCACCTACCTTATTTCCGTAATTTCATATACATGGACTGCATTACCAAAATATATATTCATTTCATCTGTTGCTGTTACTTCAACCACTTCTAACTTGCTTCTTAAATTCTTAACAGACTCGACAGCTCTTGTAAATTCTTTTACTTGGTCTGTTGTGGCAGAACTGTTATTCGTAATAACTTTAAAATGATATGGTTGTCCACCATATTCAAACCATTCCTGGACTTTTCCATCACCAAATATTGTGGTTATTAGTTCTTCAATTGTTGATGGTGTACCCTTTGTTCGATGCCAAAGTAATGAATTTTTTATAATTTCTCTTTTTGTTTCTTCTGGTAATGAAGTATCATAAAAGTCTGTATGAAATTCCCATGCTAATAAATCAAGGATTGTTTCATTAACATTGTCTATATCCCCATATATATAACAATTTTTTATATGTAATGCCAAACTCTTAAATTCATTATCTATAGCTTGACTTGCTGCTATGATGTCAACATTTGAACGTAAATTTGGAGGTAATAGTTCTATGAGTGCAACATTATAAATATCTTTACTCATTTTCTAAACCTCCATATACGATGTTGATTGTATTATCAACGGCTATATCCGTATCTTGTAATTGCGTAAATATAGGTTCCGTAATAACAACTCTCTTTGCTCCTGCTTGAATCATTCTTAGTGTTAACTCAGATGGATTAATGTCCCTGCCAATTTTACTTTTTTGCCACACAATATAGTCACTGATTGCTTTAGTTACTTCTAACTGAATGGAACTAGCAAAATTCTCATCAGCATCTCTTAAGTAATAAGTTGCATTTAAGTTATACTGTATCTGTGTAGGCGCTTGAACCGTTACATTATCCGTTAAAGGTCTCCTTGTTTTATCACTAAGGTAATCATTTACGCCATTAATAATGGTATCGCTAGGTATTTCTCCATCTTTGAGTATTATTCTGATATCAACCTCACCTGGACTAGGCGAAGTTACTTTTACATCTTCTATGGAACTTGAATATTCCTTAGCAAAAAATTCATAGGCTCCTGTTGGTCCTGCTACTGAAAAACTTTCAGGTGCTAAGTAAATTCGTTCCCTTAATCTCTCGTCATCTTCAATATCTGTACCACCTTTGCTTTCGTCAATGTTCTCAGCTTTTTCGATATATGCTATTGGTTCAACCAAAGTATTGATTTGACCAGGTGTAAACCCATTACCAACGATACCTGACTCTAAACACTCTACTTGTACATCAATCGTGCTGCTACCACTTGTAATCTCGGCTACAGCCATGGTTGCAAAGTAAATATTATTACCAGTACTTATTCTGGTACCTTTAGGAATAAGAATACTATCTTGTTGAATAGAAGATAATGTGAATTGAACCGTTGCTGTAGCGAATGATGACTCTAACCTTGTGACTCCAATTCTTGAACCTATATGGTCAAGATAGTTCCCTTCTGAATATTTAAGTAAATTCATCTTGGCAGAGCGATCGATTAACTGATACGCTGTATAAATTCTCAATGCCTGTGAGTAAATCCATATTCTTATGGGGTCGCCTTGCTGCAATACCTTTTCCTGTCCTGTCTGTTCAAAATACGCTAACTCATAATCCCTAATCATATCCGTTAATAAAGATTCAATATCTTTGTCGACAAAATCCACATCAGGCAAGCTATTAAGACTAATTGCCAATGTTAATCACCACCTTTGGTTTTAAGACTCCCTCAATAGGATCGCTCTCAAATGTTATTTTTTCTACACTCACATCATTGTTATATTTCTTAATTTTTTCTATGTACTCAACTCTTAACAATGCTTTAGCAATGTTTAATGGCTTATCTAAAATTGCCAAATCAATACCAAACTCCCTATCAAATATAACGGTACCAGCTGGTGTAGATAAGAGCACCTTTAAGTTTCTTATTATTTCTTCATTGCCAGTAACATCATTTGCTATTTGAAAAGCCACATTATTAATATCAATCATCCTGATCACCCTAACCGGATATATTTGCTATATACATAAGCAAATGCACCATTATAATTTATCTTGTACCAGCTACCATCTTCAATAATCGTGACTTTTTCACCTTTTGATAACTGTCCTAAAATCTTGTATTTTATGTCAGGTCCATTCCTTACATTAAGACGTGTTGCTGTTACATAACCATACTGTGATGTGTTCTTACTCGATGTCTTAAGGGTTATCTCTGTTGCTACCTTGGCAGGTGACAACGCAATGCTTGATATATACTCTTCTATGGTTACATCTATTTTCCCACTAAGTAATTTACCGTCATTTAAGATGGTATTCCATGCTTCGCTTACTGATTTTAACACCCACTTATCACTACCTAACGCCTTGTCACCTATAACAAGTGTATAGGCTTGTCCAGTGCTAGCTAATGTAATCCATTTATCCATTTCCTCTCGTGGATTCATACCGTATAGACCATTAATATTCACCGTAAACGTAATGACATCAAGGTTAGGACCAATATACTCAGTATAAGGTTTTTGTGATATGACCTCATGTATGCTAAATCGACCACTTGACTCTCTAGTCAAACCTGAAAAATTAAGGATTCTTTTGTCAGATGTTTCAAATACGATATTTCCAAACGTTCCAATCATATAATCACCTACTATACAATAGTGCCTGTAATGGTACCAGTCACATCTAAATTACCTTGTATATCTACCTTACCAATCACCGTTAAGTCACCTTCGACTAGTATCTTATCGGTCTTGATAGTTAACGTTTTAGTATCTGAATTGTAACTTATTCCACCTTGGTCAAATAGGTTTTTATACCATATGGATTCTCCTGTAGATACTGGTAAATTTGTTTCATTAAAATACTTGCCTAGACAGATTCCGTCCTGACCTAAGAAGATGCATGCTACTAAATCATTCACCTTCGGCATTTCGTAACTAAAGGATAATAAGGGTAGTGGGTCAGATACTAAGTTGTCTTGGTCCTCTAGGACGACAACAACACTGCCTTTTTCATAATCAATGGAAGTAACTTTTCCTATTTTTAATATAGACATCAATATCCCTCCAATACTCTATGAGCTTCTATGGCTATTTTATAATCTGGTAAGTTATGAGTAACCTTATCCACAAAATACTTACCATCTAATGTTCCAAACCCCACCATCTTTATTAATGATGTTGAAACGATTGTTGTATCGCCCATCATATTAATACTCATAATTGTTTGGGATTTATTTACGTTTCTTAAAGCCGCTTTGGTCATATATTCTGCTTCAACTAGAGAATAAACAACATCGCTTATTTTAAGTATTTTACTTCCCTGCTGAGGATTAAAGCTGTAAGATAGCTTTTTGCCTGATAATTGATTCGTATAGTCAATACTGCATCCATCATATGCCGTATTGGATAAGCTTTTACTACCACTCCAATCAATCACATCTTCTTCACGGATAATCTTATAATTGTTTTTAAGCTCATATTCTTCTTCTCTATAGATAACAATTTTTCTATTATAAAGCTTTATAGCATAGCCATACTTCATACAAGTTTGGGTCAAGAATTCTAAATCTGACATATCGCTTTGCTTAACTGATTGAAGCTTTATATTATTTGATGAGTCAAATACCAATTCAAGATTATTTTGGTTTGAAATTACAGTTGCCAACTCCCTAATGGTTATTTTCTGCCACGCTTTATTTCTTTTCAATTCTCTAAAAGATGTATTAAGCTCTAAAGCTAATGCGCCTATATTACATGTTAAAGGTCTACCAGCATAATCGATTTGATCTATGTAAAAACTGCCACATGATAACTGCTTATTATCATTATCTTGATGCCAATTAAGCGTATTAATATTGGCTATAATGTTAGCTCCTTGTTCTGGTGCCCATTCATTAAGCCATTTCTTAGATATATTGTGTAAAGAAACAGATACATTATCAGAATAACCACTTGCATAATCTTCATAAGCAAATCCTAACAAGCTATCATGAATATCTCTAGTGATGGATGTATTGTTATATAGAAGATTAATATAAGCACGTCTTGTAAGCATATTATCGCCTCCATGGTGGTAATGCTGTATTATCTACATCTTTAACCACTTCGGGTACAGTAAGGGCTATACCCCCATCAAATATAATAGTGCCTATATGTGCTTCATTAGCTTCCATTAATTCTTTGGTATATTTTATATCCTTAAATAGCGAAAAGGCGATACTATCAAACGTATCGCCAGCTTTTGTTATGTAATCCATAATACTAACCTCCAAAAGAAAGCCTGTTATTCTCTCTTATATACTTATTCATAAGCTTTTTAAACTCATCAAATGAAAGTTTTGTAGCTCTCATAATATCTTTTTCTGTAGCATTACCTTCAATGACAATCTTAGGTGCAAAAGTAATATTAGGCATTCCCTGTGTCACACTATTAGAGTTATCAATATTATTTAATATACTTTCAGTTCTCCTATTAGGTGTTACTTGTGACCCTCTAGGTAAGTTAATAAGCTCTCTTCCTTGTTCACCTACCATTGCAAGTCCACCAGCAAAGTTTTGTGTGCCTTTAGCTAGATAAGGAATATTACCAATGTTAAAACCAATGGACTTACCTCCACCTAACCAGTCTGGTATCCAATCAGGGATATCCAACGATATTGAATTAATATGATCTATCATACCGTTAATTAATCCAATAACAACATTAATAGGACCTTTAAAGATATTACCCAATGAATCAAATACAGCTTTAAAGACTCCTTTTACACCTTCCCATGCCTTTTCCCAGTCTCCTGTAAAGACACCTGAAACAAAGTCAACAATACCTTTAATAACACCAAGTAAGCCACTTATCATGTTTTGAATGTTATTAATTGCAGTTACCACAAACCACTCAATAGCTGGCCATGCTTTTTCAAATGCCCCAACTAGAAAATCAATAACAGGCTTTATACCTTCCCACATACCTTTTACAATCTCTACTACCTGTGGTATCCACTTTTGGAAAGCAGCTGTAAACTTTGGGATAATTGTTGTGGCTATAAAGTTCATTACCTTTGATATAATAGGTGCCAATTTAGTTGATACATACTTAACAACCTCTATTAATACTGGCATTACTTTCTCTATACCCTTATCAATGGCCTTTGCCATTTTCCCAAAAGCTTTTAATGCTACTGATGCAAGATATTTGAAATTAGTAACGATCATTGCGATATAAGGTTTAAGATCATTAAATAATTTTATGACCTTGGGTATCACCTTTTTAATGACATTCATTCTACTTTCAAAGACTTCCTTTAGAACACCTTTTAGTATATTAAATATCCCTATACTTTCATTGATAATAGGTGATAGGTAGGATGATATAACCCCAATCGCCTTACTGACTTTTTTACTAATAAATTTCGTTGCTTTTTCAACTAAAGGCATAGCCTTTATAAAAAAACCTGCAAACTTGGCTTGTAAAGGTATGATTTTTTTACCTAGTTGCTCTTTATAATCACCCAAAACATTTTTAGCTTGTTGAATCTTACCACTATCTGTTTCAGCAAGTGCTTTATTCATATCTCCAACGTTATCTTGGATTACCTGAGCAAGTATAGCAGCCTTTTCTTGTTCGTTACCATACTTCAAGACTTTTTCTTGGGCTTTCGTAAAACTAATACCCACACGAGATAAAGCCCCTATTTGACCATTCATAACTTTACCCAACATGTTACCAATGTTAACTGCATCACCTGATGTTGCACTAAGACCTTTTTGCTGTGCCAATAAGTTGTTCATGGCTGGAATTAATGCTTCAACAGAATCGGTTTGATTAAGGAATGTACTTAACTGTTGAGCTCCTGCAATCTGAACCTCATCACCGATAACACCTAGCTTCTGTTGAGCTGCAGTTAACTTGAGTACGGACTGTACTTGGTCATCCGTTGCGTTCGTCCTTTGTTTTAAGACTGTCTCTAACTTCTTTTCATTCAACAGCTGCTCTCTTGCTGCATCCGCTAATTTATCTGTGACATTTTTAAGTGCCTTAAGAGAGAGTACTGCAAGAGCAACACCACCAGCAATCTTAACAGCTTTTCCAATTTTCTTGATACCATTAGCTGCTTTTTTTGCATGGCTTTGTGTTCGATGCAGTCTTTTATTCAGTTTAGCAACATCCTTTGGGGCTTTTCCCATAGCTTTAGAATAACTATTCATCACCTTGCCACCAAGTTGAAAAGCTATATTATAAACTTTTTTATTCACTATTTTGTAGCCCCCTTAGATCCTCACATATCTCTAACAGATCTATAATTGGTAAATTAAGTAATTCGATAAGACTTGTTTTCAAGGCAAACGATGTATAGATGGCAATCTTCCTGAGATTCTTGCCATCATCAATACGGATGCCTACTGATAGAAAAAACCCATGACTTTTTGCTTAATCTTATTCCCTTCATTAGCAGGCAATTTATGATAAAAGTCGATGGGTAATTCTGTAATTCTTGATGCAATGATACATCCTAATGCTGTTGTTGTTTCACTTAGGATATTAATGAAGTTATTATCTTGCATGAATTCTTTCTCAGCTTCAATAAGTTGATATGTAGTGAATTCTTCCATACCTGATAGATCAATCTGATCATACTCTTTTCCTTCAAACAAATAGGGCTTAGTAAATACAATCTTATAGTCTTCTGCTTCATTATCCGTTTGTTGACTTTTAGTCTTTTCACTCATAGCTTACACACCTCCTTATATCTGTGACCGTATATCTGCCATGTAATCAATATCATTAATCTTATAGATAAAATTAATCTTATCAATCTCAAGCAAACTTTTCATGTTGCCTTTTATGTTCTCTTCAATCTTAATATATAAGATTTCTAATGTATTCGTGGTTTCTGTCGTCTTCCCAATACCCAAAGTACCAAGTGCTAAGTTCTTAGGCATTGTTTTAAGAGTAATTTTCAAGCCTCTATGATTTATCTGTCCAGAGGCAACATCATAACTTTGTTGTGAAGCTCTTAAGTATATGGTTTGACCTCTAGGTTCAAATAATTTAAATGCTTTATCTGTAACGGTCCTAAAAGGTATATCTATTGACATACTGGAAAAATGACCTGGTGTAGGACTTTCATATTCTCCTGCTATCCCTGCACCACTAATTGTTTCGGTCATTGTCTCAAAGCTTGGCATGGTTATTTCACCTGATACACCAACCATCTTTTCGTTTTCATTGTAAACGTTAAAATTAACTACTTTTTCAGGTATACTCAACTATTCCCCCTCCTTACTGTAATGCAGCTGTTAAAGCTGTAGCATCAAATTCTAATGTGTTAATAATAGCTTCTGCAGGTGGAAATGGAGTAAGGTATTGCTTAACCCTTGTGATACCATTTAATAAGTCCGTTTCGGGGTTATCGGATATATTAAATTCGAGTCTTGCATCAGCTATTTGAAAACGTGCCTTAAATCCATTTGCTCTAATATTTTCAGAGTCTACTAAGGTTTCAATTAGTCTTTTATTCATAGGATCATCGACTTTTTGAAAATAACTTAGTATAAAGGAATTACCCCACCAGTTAAACATCCTTCTAACAGAAATAAATCGTTCTTTGACATCTGTAATTGCTGGATAACATCCTGTATTATTACCCCATGACCGCCATCCATTCAAATTAATAGCTGTAACAATGCCATTACCATTTAAAAAGTTTCCTTGTACTTGATCTAAGAAAACTTCTGTTCCATCATCAAGAATCGTACCTGTTATACGTAAGGCTTTATTAGATGGACTCACATAGGGAACACCATCATTTTGATAATCCGTATAAGCTACTAAAGCTGCATAGATGGCACTCATATAATATTTTTTCTCACCAATTTTAGTCATTGGCCATAGGACGATATCGTTTTTATCGATATAACTGTTATCATTTTTCCATGCAGGTACATCTGAGTATGTCTTAACTGTTATAGCATCAATGTCTTTAACTGCTACACACTTAAACGGACTATTAGCACTTTCTGTTTTTGATGTCATAGCAATACCCACAGAAGGTTTATGGCTCCATCCTGGTATAACAATTTGACCAACTACTAATCCAAACCTTGGATAGACTTGATTTATGTTTTCAAGCCCTGTGTATTTCCCTGTAGCTTGATCATATCCACCTATAATGTCACTTTCTGTAACAGCTGTTGGGTCAAGTTGTTCGTAATCAAATGTTAATTTTGTTTCACCATCAGTATCAATGGTTTGACTGGCAATGACGTCTAATTGGACATAGCCTTCCTTAGTAAAAACAAGTGTATAATCTGTATCTTTGACATAAGTCTTGGCACCAGCTTCATTTTTTACAACAAAATTACTATTAAGAAGAATGCCTTCTTCTTCAATAATAATTTGTTTACTGACAATGTCTTTAACACTAGCAACAACAGCTTGTTTATGTGTAGCAGGGTCCAATACATTCACAACAATGAGTGGTGCTACATTAAACACCCTAAAAGATGCATCAATGGATTGACATAACGAAAACTTACTAAAATTATCCGAATACCCAACTTTCTCTTGCGCTTCTGCAAAAGAATTGATTAATAAGGGTTTATTAACCGCTTCTGTAGGGTCTGCCAATAAATTAATTGGTGCTGTACCAACAATAAATTGAATAGCACTATCTGACTCTATTGGTGCCACTACCGATGTTGGATTTTCTTGTACATAAATACCGTGCGAGTATGGCATTTAATTCAACTCCTTTCATGTATACATGTTATCTGGTGGTGTAACGTTAGGTATCTTCCAATTTGTTTCAATACCCATAAAGTAATAAGGATAATGATTATCTTCTGGCATCTGCCATTTGATAGGATGAGCTAACTCACAACCACTAATATATTTAGTTGTTTTTAAGAACTGATATATCTTTTCTTTAATGTTCATGACATCCTTATATCCTTGATAATTTTTATCCTTATCAATTATTGCAATAATGAACAGAAATTTAACTTCTCTTGGATCTTCCTCATTATTTTCTTCACCATCTATAAATTTAACAAGGGTATAAGGAATATGCTCTTTATCTCTTATTGCACTTTTTGCTGGAAGATGTTGAGGGTAAATGTTAAGATTGACTTCTTCATTATCAGCATTTTTCAACTTAAACTCACTTAATAAAATCTTAAATTCTTCAACTAATTTATCCTGCAACGTAAATTCTGTCATTATTTACCCTCCAATACTCTTTTAATTTCATGATCTAGTCGCTTATAAAGCATGTTTTTTGCTTCATCATAAGCATGATCAATATTATCTTGATTATTTAATATCATAGGAACAGCTGGACCCGATAATCTGTCAATTGGTGTTCTATCTGTTCCTGCTCTTTGAAAAGCTACTTCTTCACCTTTGTAATTAGCCATAAATGCCCGTGGAACAATTTTCAAACCATCTTTCTTAACAGCTGCTTTAAAAAACTTAGGTGGACTGGAAGGATTTGCTTTTGATGGACTAACTTTATAGTTGGTTAATGGCTCCATTCCACCTTTACTTTTTATAACTGTCCCTAAGTTTGTTTTTGTTGCTTTCTTAATTGTAATGGTTGAATTAATAGCTTTAGATTTGATGGTGTATTCTTCTCGTGTTTTCTTATTAATTTCAGTTCTAAACTTTGCAGATGAACGATTATAAGCCCGTGCTAAGATCATTGGTAACTTTTTTTGATTGCTTCCAAGAATCTTGTTTAACTTATTAATTTCTTTTTTGCTAAGTGCTATCATCCCATCACTTCTTTTGCTAAAATTTTATACATACCTACTTCATCATCCACAGCCTTAATAAGATACGTTGATTGATCAAACTCAATATGTTCTTCTATGATAGGTTCTTCTATATCCGATTTTTTGATATAAAAAAGAAGGTCTGCTTCGAAAACACCCTCATACTTGATTTTGCTTTCTATCAGCCCTTCATTATCAACGATGACTTCAATATCTTCACCATTAACATTATACATTGAAGCCATTTCATCTGTATTAAAGAAAACATCTAAGTCGTTAGCAAGGTAATCTTTAAATGTTGCCATGATCTACCCCCTAATTGTCGTTTTCTTCTAATTCACCCAGTCTATTATTAATAATTTCAAGTAATGTTTTACGATTTTTGCCTTGTTCTTCTTCATCAAGGGCTTTTATCAATGTTTCAGCATCTTCTATGGTATCTACCCATTGCTTACCTTCATCGACTGTTAAATCAGCTAAAAAGCTATCTCCTTCAGGTATTTCACCAGCGCTTTCTACATACCCCAGCTTAATTAACCTCTCTTCATCATCTTTAAGTAAGCAATCAATAGATTCACCTTTGATATAATATTTACCATCTACTCTTACTTTGTAATTAGTAACTCTAACCATGGATATTCCCTCCTAATTATTATCTATAACACTGTAGCAACAATCCAACCGTCAACATCTTCTGGTACAGGTAGCGGTCTCGCACTTAATCTAGTTTTAATAACCTCATTATCTTTGTCTACATAATGCTTGGGTATTCTTTCTCCTTCAATGGTCACAAAACCTGAATCTTCTAACTGAGTAACAGCACCATATAGACGTTTGCCCATACCTACTCTTGCCATAACTAAATTACCATTAGGCATCATAGCTTTTTCTACACCATCATCATCGATAAACCATTCATCATAGCTATAGATTTCTAGGTTAAGATCAGGTAAATATGCAACTAATGTTACCGCATCATTAATAATCTTTGGCTCAATACCACCAAAGTTATATCGTCTAATATCATTGATCTTTTGGATAATTGGATGATTCACAAATGCACTTGATACATCGGATGCTACAATAACAACATTAGGTGCTTTTCCAGTTGCTTTTATAATATCTAGACGCCATTGTTTTAAGTCTTCACGTGGGTCCGAAGCTGCATCACTCCATAATTCACTACCCAACAAAGCAACTTTATTGGTAAATCCAAAATTAACTTCTTGTTCTATGTATTCACCAGTTTTATCATCAATGATACCTTTCATTAATAATTTACCATTTAGAAGAACCTCTCTACACATCCATTCTTCCCTTCGTGTGATAAATTCATCCATTTCAGATAGGTCCTTACCTACTAATGCGGCTGCTCTTTCTGCTGGTGTCTTTCTACTGTATATGTTTTCACCCATTTGTCGCTTATTAGCATCTTCCCCAGTTGTAATACGTTCAGGTGCAATCTTAGGTACTTTGTATGAACTTGTTGAATACCCTTGTCTATCCATTACGACCCCACCAACACGCGGTGCGACAAATGGTGCCATCTTCCTTTTACCTTTTTTATAGTCTACGTCTATTTGTTCTGCAATCTTTGTCTCTACTCTTGAAAAGAATGTGTCTCTTAAAAATGTCCTAACAGGCATCATTTGTTCAATGGCTGTCATCATTTCTCTTGTACTATATAAATTAATAGGCATACTCTATTCCTCCTTAATATGAAATGGTATCTTTTAAGAAAATACCGTATTTTCTTAATTCATCATCATGGTCAGCTGCTGTACTTACGCCTCCAAAAGTCAGTGCAGTACGATTAAATTGTCCTGATTGATAACATTGTGCTACTATATCTTCTGATGTTGTATCAATATCATCTGCTAAGATGTATTTTGCTACTTCTGAACCGTCTGCTGATGCCTTGTCACATAGTTTACCTTTGCCACCAACTGTAATAATGCCTATAACACTACCTCTAGCTAAAACACCTTGCCCTGTTAATACAGTTACACCTTTAAATATTAAATTAGCTTGATCACCTACAATTAAATTATCAGGTGTTATGGAACCTATTTCTTGATATAATTGCTCACTCATACTTACTTCCTCCTTTCATTAGCACCGCTTACCATTGCATTAACTGTTTGTTTGGACTTTTCTACCTTGGCATTATTGTCAATAGCACTTGATGTTACCTTTTCTACACCAGATTCATCCATATCATTCCCAACATTACCTAAATACTTTTTACCTTTGGATTGGTCATTCTTAATAGCTTCAAATGCAAGTTGTTGTGCATTCATGATGTTTTCTCCATACTTAGCATTGACTACTAGATCAGCATCCAAGTTGTCGGCTATCTCGTCGATATCCTTCAGACGATTTCTTTCATCCTGTATAGCTTCGTTTTTTGTATTCTTAATCAGTTCGTTAACTAAGTCAGGATAGTTCTTCTTAAGGTCATCAATATTATTAATTGGCATCTCTTTACCTCCTTTTGATTGATTGTTTATATCATCAGGTATAACCTGTTGATTTTTTGGTTCTACGGTAATTAAAGGCTTGACTCCCATTGCCTGCAGTACATTATCAGGTACATTTTTAAACTGACTAAAATCATGCTCTACTGCGTTTATGATAACCATGTTTTTATTATTAACACCTTGATTAGTATTACTTTCAAACATAAGTTCATCAACAAATCCTTGTTCAACAGCTTCTTTACCAGTTAGCCATGTGGTTTCATCCATCATCTTAGTAAGTTCTTCTTTTGATTTTCCAGTCTTGAGTACATAAGCATTCATGATACCGTCCTTTATACTCTTTAGTGTGCCTGCCATCTGTACAAAATCTTTCTCTTCACCCCACGCTATAGTGGTTGGATTATGAATCATGTACGCAACATAACCTGGTGCCATAACATAATCACACATAGATGCAATAACTGTTGCAGCACTAGCCGCTACACCATCAATTTTCCCTATAATTTTTGCAGGATTATCTTTTAGGTTTGTCGCTATAGCATAAGCTGCAAAGACATCTCCACCTGATGAGTTTATTCTTACAACAATTTCATCTTTTACACCAAGGTCGTTTAATTCCTGTAAGAATTGTTTAGGTGTTACCTCATCACCCCACCAAGTGGTTTCTGAAATATTGCCATATAACAATAACTCCGCTTGCTTCTCACTTTTATTAATAAAATTCCAAAACCTACTCACTATTACCACCAACTTTCCTATATTCTTCTAGCATTTGCTTTTCTCTTGTGATTTGAGTAATGTTATCATCCCAGTTACCACCGGTTAACTCTGTTGTCTCTTTCTCCCTTGTAGAAAATCCATTCTCTACTCGTAGTGATGCAGCTGTTACTTCTTTAACCGGATCAATTTGCCCTGGTGCTGGCCCAACCCATTCACATCTAGTCCATGCCTTTCTAATCAGTGGGTCATTAAAGAAACCTGGTGCTTTCACTCTACCAATAGCAATAGCCTCAGCTAACCACATATCATAGATAGGCTGACAAAAATCATTTGAAAACCATGTCCTTCGCATCTTAAATGCTTTCCATGCTTCAAGTAAAGCTGCTCTACTTGCAGAATAAGAAGCAAGAAATGATTTTGTAAGAAGTTCATATGGTACTTCAAGAGCTGCCCCAACTTGCTTTATAATAGCAGTTACAAAACCATCAAAGCCACTAGCTGGTCTTTTAGGATCAGCTATAACAACGTCTTCATTAGTTCCAAGGATATTTATTGCACCCGGTCCCATCTCATATGAATTTGGATCAACGTCATCAACTCGATCTTCTTCTAGTATCTGTTCACCAAAAGCATTTTCACTCGACGGTGTAGTTGTCTTAATGAACGCAGTAAAAAAAGCAGTAACTACTGCTGCTGTTAGCTCTGCCTCTGTATACCTTGTTATTTGCTTTAGCGCTTCAATGACTGGTGCAAGATATGGTACGCCTCTATATTGCTCACACCTTTCTGCTTCCATAAGATGAAGGATATTAGGATTACCAGTCTTTGTACCAAATGCTTTTACTCTTACCCACCTTGTAGGAATAAATTTATCTAGGTAATTGTTAGCTATATGATAAGCTACGATGGTACCATTCTTATCGACTTCTACACCGCTATATATTTTTTTTGTGTTGTAGAATCAATACTGTCATAGTTACCTCTATGTGCTGTCGGTGTAGATATTCGGTCCGCTTCTATTAGATGAATACATAAGGTATATGGGAACCATGATGTAGCACGTTGTCTTTTAACTAATCCGATACCATCCCCATTCATGAGCCAACTGATTAATGCTAGCTGTTGCATCTCATAAAAATTATTAACCCTTGTTGCATCACAGAATTTTGAATCGGTCCATAAACTAAATTCATTCTCTACATGCTTCTCCCACTTGGATGCTTGTTCTTCGCTTATGCCTAAATATTTATAGTCGATTCTGCTTTTAAGTTTAAGGCCTGAACCAACTACATTGGTACGATTGGTCTTTATTGCTGATGTAGCTATAGGTGCAGTCATATAGAGTAACCTTGAACGTTGTCGTAAAGTATCCAAATTGTCGTTGATATCTTCTTTTGGTGTCCTGCTCCTACCTATCCATCCCTTCATAGACTTTTTAATATGACTTGCGCCACCTTCTGAATAGCCATAGTTTAAGATTTCAATCTTTTTTCTAGCTACATCTCGGTTTAAAGCTGTTCTGGGACTAAAAACAGCTATTGTCTTATCAATTATATTCATGCTTGTTCACCTCCTTTATAAGTCTCTAGGGGTAACCCTATATGATTTACGCCTTCCCCCTTTCGTTTCTAGTGCTACCAATTCATCCTTTGCCTTTTCAAGTTCTTTTATAGCCGCTCTAATATGACCAAGGTCTGCTCTCTTTAAGCTTTTTGAGCCAATGCTATACTCTTGACCACTTAAAATAGCCAACTCTGCCTCATAATATGCTTCTAATCGTGCTTTTACTTTGTCTAGTCGTTCACTCATAGTCCCTTATTCCCTTCTTATATTCCTCTATTTACGACCCCACGTACCCTTTTACGTGGTTTTCTATTGGTCGTAGCATTTATATCTGGCCCTGCTCTTTGCTGCTCCAAAACTTCATAGACAGGATTAAGTATTTCAAGGGCAGCAGTAGCATAGTTTCTAAGGTCTAGTGCTTCATTTCTTGCACCAGATTTCTTTTTTACCCATTCCATTTTTTTCTTACCTTTAGAATACTTCACAATGCGTTTTTCAGATGTAATACCTTCAAAATAGTATTCATCATAACCTTTGTCTTGCTCAATAGGGAAATGACAATAACCTTCTTGGTCTTCGAACTCAATCTTTAACCTACTAATTATTTTTGACTTTCCATCATCAACGCCTAATGTAAACAGTGCACATTTAATCCTGTTATTTCTTGTTGGTCTGCTAATGAATGGTATACCATAACCACCTTTGCCTTTGATAGCAAATATTCGTCTATGCTCTCGGATTTTACAGAACTTATATGTCTCTGTAGCTAAATAACCAGAGTCTATACAACAACAAGCTATCTTTATACCTACTCCATCTTTATACTTAAACTCTTTTTGAAGAAATAAATCTAAGTCATTCCAAGGTTTAGCTGTTGTTGGATCACCATAGAATGCTCTATAGTTGATACCAAAAGAGACATTACCCTTTCCCCATCCAACAACCTCAATTTCCAATCGATTATCCTGAACATCAACGCCAGCTGTTAAAACAAGAACTTTTTCTGGTACTTCACACTCATAGCGCTCTCTTCGCTTCAATAAGATATCCTTTTTAGCCATTTCGCCTTCTTGATCTTCCCACGATTCACCTAAATAGGTGTTAACAAAGGTTTTTAGCTTCTCTTTGTTCTTCTTCGCTATACGAAATTCATCGATTATAATGGACCATCTTTCCCAAGGTGATGCTAATGCGTTAAGATGAAACCCTCTTTTATGGGTTATATAAGGATTTTTAGCTATCCATTTTCCCTCCTGCTCCTTCCAATCAAACTCCGAAAACCTCTCTTTACAGTATTTGCACTCCATGGTTACATCTTCAAATCTAATTTGAGACCACTTCAAAGGCTGATACTTGCCACACATGGGACAAGGCAAGCACCATTTTTCCTTTGAACTGGTCTCATATTCATCTTCTATTCTTGATATTGCTTTTTCTGTTGGGGTTGAAACAAATATCTTTTTCTTATTCCAGAATGTTTTCGTCCTTTTCTCAGCCAATGATAAAGGATCACCCTCATCACCAGCTGATGCTGGGAATCGATCTATTTCATCAGCTAATAATATTTTTATAGGTCTACTTGATAAGTTTGACGGTGAGTTGGCTCCAACAAGAACAACATAACCCCCTGTAAAACCTTTTTCGAGTATTGTGTTATCGCCATCTCTTGACTTACTATCACTCACTTTACAACTAAGTGCTGGTGTATCTCGAATCATTGGTGCAATTCGTTTCTTAGAGAACGATTTCGCCAACTCCACAGTAGGCAATAATATCATGATGGGTGATGGGTTATAGTCCATATAGTATCCAAGTATATTCAGCTCAATCTCTGTTTTTCCAACCTGAGATGAACACATGGCCACTACTGTTTCAACATCTGGACTATTGACTGCATCCATTATTTCTCTTTGATATGGCGCTCGATCTGTCCTCCACTGTCCTGGTTCTGCTGAACTTTCAGGTGATAGTTTTCTATAACGATCAGCCCATTCACTAACAGTTAGTTTTGGTGGAGGTGCTAATATTTTAGCTATATCTTTAAAAAGACGTAGTGTTTTTTTATTTATCAGTTTCGGTTGTTCCTTCATTGTAATCACCAATCTCTGTTTCATCATCAATTTCAATATAATCATCACTTAAGAACATTGATGGATCATACTCTGCTAACTCCTCCAGTACTTCTTCAACTTCCTTCTCAATAAATGACTGAATAACTGATATGCTATCTCTAGCCATTAGTAAAGGCGCCAGCTTAGATGGTATACCCATTAATCTTGTTCTAAAATTTGATAGCATATTTTCCATCACATATCGAACATCGTCTGACTCGTGAACATTTCCTTGTATCTTAGCAAGATTAATTTCTGCAATTTGCCTTTTCACTCTCTCATGAAGTGCTCGTTCATGTTCTGCATCAATATCTTTAGTACTATCGGTATCATCAGCTTCTTGCTTTGTTTTTAAGAATGCTATATATTTCTGAATGCTGGGATAAAGCGCATACTTACCACGAGCTGCTTTCTCAATAACGCCTTCTTCTGCATATTGTCTTACTCGTCTTGAACCAACATTAAGAAGTTTCCCCAAAACCTCAGATGAAACAGTTAATGTTTCAATGGCTTCTGGACCAACATTTTTGGTACTCATATCTCAATCACCTGCTTTCGGAAAAGGAAATGCCTTTTAAAAATTTTTTGTAACTAAAAAAACTTTGGGGTCGAGCGTACCCGCAAAGAATCATTATGCTGAAAGTACCTTTTGATTTGTTTTCGATACACATTTGATGATGACAATTATAAAATAATCCACCAATCATTGATGAAATGGGTGGTTGTAAGGCAGTCTATGTTTTTTGCTCGGATTATTTGACATATCTTAATAAACTGTCAAACATTCCTTTGTTTTTTTCTTCTAATATATACCTTTAATATCTTCTCTTAGGTTTGACATTTACTTATTGTGTAAAACATAAAGACATAAGGCGATTTACTTCCGTTTATTTCTAATTAAGTGGTTTATATTTAAACCCTTTGATGGCTTTATTCTTCATGTCCTGTGTGATGCCTATATAGTACATCGTGATACTTGGATGAGAATGATTAAATATCTCTTGTAATGTTGCTATATCTCCTGTTTGTTGATAATAATGATAACCAAATGTCTTACGCATGGTATGGCATCCCATACAATCTATACCAAATTCGATAGCAGCTTTCTTTAATATGTTCCATGCTTGCTGTCTTGTGATTGCTGCATGTATACCTTTCTTATTCCTTTGGGTAGATCTAAAAAGATATTCATAATCTTTCATACCTTCTATATATACATTCAGTACTTTCTTAAGGTCATCATTTATTGGGAATAACTGTTCTTTATTGGTTTTCTTCTCCCTCAATATAAAATAATCTTTATTTCTAACATCTCTTACTTTCCAAGGAAGAATGTCACTTATACGTAATGGTGCATATATGCCAGTAGTAAATAGAACAGAGTTTCTTTCTCCATTTCTACCACACTTCAAGAAGTCTTGTATATTTTGTATCATTTCAAATGACCTTATAGGTTGCATTGTATTCATGCATTCATCAACTCTTTTTTAATATAATAAAAACCTTGGCAGTTTATTACCAAGGTTTTGAAAGGGGAGGTACTCATGTATCCTAACAACATAATTTAGGAGGATTTGTACACTATTATAATAACATATGTATTAGCTTCTGAACTGCCTATTTACCGACATGACAATGACATAAAACTGACATGCTAAAACTGCGATATTTCTAATCCTATAGTAAGTCCTAATTGAATGTTTCCAGTTCCCTTATCTTCCACCTGAGAAAAGAACAAAGATTGCATCTTATCTATTGCATCATCTCTTACTCGTATGCATTGCCTTTCACTAACATGCATTTGATGGCTTATTGCTACCCATGATAAATCCTCAATATAATATTTTTGAAGAATAATTCTCTCGTCACTATCCAGTAGACTTAATGCTGAATCAACTTTATTAATGGTACGTTGTAGGTTATGCATCCTCGTTAGAAGCTCATCTTTTTTTAATACATTCGATTCTACATCTGAATGAAACTTGTTAGTTGATTGCGTTCTTTCTTGCTCATATGAAACACCTTTGATGGACGCTTCTTGTTCCAACAACACTTTATAAGCTCCTATCATCTTTTTATAATAGTTATAATTAGACAATACTTCCCTAATCTTCTTTACTTGACTTAATTCGTTCTCCATGTCTTATCCCCTTTCCCCCTTATTTTGCCTATTTTATCCTTATAGCTTTATCGTCCCAATACTCATGTGCAAATATCTTTCTGTTTTCATCCCCATATGGGTTTTCTGGATTCTCATTGACATAGTGAAATGGAATGCTGCTGTCTTTTAGATATTTAATAGCTTGCTCTAACCTCTCACCATTCCTACATGTCCAAATAATGATACAATGTCCTTGCTTATATAGTCTTTTCATTTTCCTAATTACTTTTCTTTTAGGCTTTCCAATCTCAGGCCATTTGTTTTCAACTATGGTCCCATCAAAATCTATTGCGTAGAACTTTCTCACCTGTCTCCCTCCAATCTAACCTAAATAGTTCTTTAGTATATCTTTTTCCTTCTACGAAGCTCTTTCTTAAGCTGTGTTGTGCTATATTTTTCTAATGGATTTTCTTCTTCCCTATATTCTTCTAGCTGTTGAATCTGTTTTTCTATTAGTTCATTTCTATTCATTGCTTTGTACCTCCTGCTACCAGCTCTGGATTCTCGTATATGTTTCCGATCACCTCAAAAATTTCATGATCGTGTGCACCTAAATAATTGCAAATAAGAGGGAATGTTTTTCTTCCATCATCCAGCCTTTTATAATAAAACCCAACTATCTCTAAGCCATTGCCCTCAATAACCCTTACCACCTTGCCAAATTCACATACCACTTTAATTTCGGTCAATGATTCATTTACAAGTCTTATTATGTCACCCTCATATATTTCTTTACCATTTTTATCAACTGTACCTGTGTACTGCATTGGTATAATTTTACCTTTAATCTCAAATACTGCAAATAAGTTCATACCTGATTGTTCAAATTCCTTTGTGTCCAGCATCTTCTCTAAAAATCCATCCCATGCCCTAAACTTAATCTCTCTCATTCTTCTTCCTCCTCATTTTCTTATAACTAATTTTATTTCTCTTACATGATCTGGACAAAAATCCATATGCCCTACACATGTTGAACATTTTTCACATATTTTTGCATCACATGTTGTTGTACCATGCATTCTTGATTCTTCTCCAACTTCCACATACATTTTATCTCCAATAGGTATTGCGTTAGGATTGTGTCCTCCCCATTGCCATTCGCCAGTGATAAAATCACATAGCCTTGTGGCTCTCCTTTTGCCACATATTTTGCAACGTTCTTCTTGTGGAATTATCTCTATCAGCTTGACCACCTCCTATGGGCTAAACCGAACTTTAATTCTTAAGCTCATACAGTTATTTAACCTTTTGCTTACTCCCCTTTAATTCTGTGATATAATCTTTTATGAGGTGACAAGTATGAAAAAAATAAATGTTATAACAAAATTAATTGCATTAGTCGTTATTACACTATCGATTTTAAATTTAAGTAATATTATCAATTATAAGCATACTCAATTAATAAAGCCATTTTTACTTGGTATTTTACTTATATCACAGGGTTATTCATCATATTATAAGGATAAAAAAGGAGAGGCAATTTTCTTAATTCTAAGTTCACTATTTATAATCTTCGTTTCTACATATACAACATTTTTTTAGCAAATGCTCTTACGCACTAAACCAAGCTTTACCCCACATCTAACTTATACTGAATTGCCCATTGATCTCCAACTTTTACTCTTTCTTCATGCTCCGTATATGGAACATCTATAAAGTCTAATACTTTACCTATCCCAAGGTTATTTATGCAATAGTTGTATTGCTTAGGATGACTTTTCTCCATCCTTTGAAATCTATTAGGTTCTTTTTCCATATGTACACCAAACATGCAAAACATGCAGCCTGTACGCCTCTCACCTGTGGTCTGTAGTATATCGTCAATCTCAACGATATCTCCATACACCGTTGGTATTTTTAAATTATGATTTACAATGTACTGTAATACGTCTTGTTGTGTCCAGAATCCCATAGGTCTACTTTGTGGGCTTTTATGATCAAACGCATTACAGCCATCAGCAAGATACTGTTTTTCTCTTTCTCCTCCTTCATCAGCCATTACCCCGATAAAAGGCTTCAATCCTGTTGCTTTTTCAAATGTTTTAAGAGGCTCTTTTTTCAGTTTGTCGCAACATACCTCACTGCACTTAAAGGGTGCTTGTATTAATGGATACCATTTCTTTGCTAATTTTCTAGACGGACAAAGATTACCAGTAGAAGTTATTCCAGTCATGTATAAGTTACGAATATTTATATTTCTATCTGTAGGATTTTTCAAGTCTCTTATTGCCCTTGATACTTTTTTTGAAACTACAGGATAACCATAATGATTTATAACTTCTCTGAAACTTTTCTTTGGTCTAACTATAATTACATTATCTAACTGCTTTATCACTTCTTTTACTTCTGGATATTCAAGCCCTGTATCAGAATATACCGCAACCACATTTGGGTATATGGAACGTACTATATCTAAGAGAACTAAGCTATCTTTACCACTTACAGCTACATACACAGCACCATTCCAATGTTCATACCACTTTATGATTCTAAGCTTTGTAATCCGAACCTTAACTTCTAACGGCAATCTTTGTCTCGTAACTAATATGTTTCTTGCTAGTATGGTTTTTGATATCTTTTTACTTCTCATGACTCACCTTCTTGCTCAATACTAAACACAATCTTTGCTCTTATCTATGTATTTCATGGTTACTTCTATTCCTTGGATACCCATAGAATTATTTAGTTCTTCGATAGATAAACATTCTATAAAATTCTTCTGAAATGTTTCTTGTGATACTTCAATCCATCCAGCATTGCTTTCAAGTCTGACCTCACCGCCTACTAACCTCCAACTATCTTCTATGAAGTCCCATATACTGCCCTGTTCAATCTCCATGTAATCATCTGTAGAAAACCCATCATCGTCACATATCTCAACAGAAAATCCTTCTGTACATTTGTACTTCATGCTTACACCTTCCTTTCTTCGCTAATTTAATTATTTGCCTTGGTCAACTCGAATAATGATATCTGATTCGATAATTCGTAGTTGTACCAAATGCATTCAGTTCTTTTTAATCCGTACTCTGCTGTAGCTGGTACCTTTTCTTTATGCCACCCTTTGAGGTATTCATTATATAAATCACTATCATATCCTGATATCATGGTCATCCCGTTGTGATCCAGTACTGTTTCTAGTAATTCTATATGGTCATTATCTGTCATTTCATGTTTATATTGCTTTCCAGTCCTAGTTCCTAATACATAAGGTGGGTCTAAATAGATAAATACATTTTTATGATTAAATCGCTTCATAAGCTCAACTGCAGGTCGGTTATCTATCTGACAGTTTTTAAGTCTATCCGCTATTTGCATTATCCATGATGGAAGGCGGTACCAGTTATATGCAGCATACATCTGTTCACGGCCTTGTATATCATTCTTCCATCCAACCTTATATCCGTTAGTTCTGAAACCGTGTCCTTGCCAACATTGAACTAGAAACCTTCTAACTTTCTCTACTTCTGAACACTCTCCACCCTCATATGTTCTGTCATATTCTTCACGAGAGAATGGAGTAAGAGCTATAAGTCTGGCCAGTTCCTCGGGACTATCCCTAACTATCCTAAACAAAGCGCATACAGTACCATCTAAGTCATTAATCAATTCTATGTTGCTACTAGCCTTCTTAAAAAATATTGCTCCACTTCCGAAGAATGGTTCTAAGTATGTATGATGCTTTGGAATCTTGTCTATGATCCAGTCAGCTAAGTTCCATTTGCTACCTGGATACCTAAGTATTGCTCTCATGTCTCACCTACTTTCAATCTCAACTAAATCAATCTTTTGTTCTATCCTCCACTTCAATAATGTGTGGGATACTACACATTACAATTCAATTGCTTGCTAATAAGTCTTTATATTTTATGTCAAACATTACATTAGCAAGATATTGTTTGTTCTTTCTTATATTTTATTTAATTTATTAAATTATTTATTTATTCTTTTTTTTGTGTTATAATCAAACAGTTGTGTCAAATGGTATTAATATGTCTAATATAATTAAAAGATTCTCTAAGATTTTTATGATGTTTTTTCTGCTTTTCACTATAACTTCAACTATACGTGTAAATGCAAGTTCAGATGATATGTTCCGCTATGTAACCGATGTAACAGTTTTGGATGGACAAGGAACAACACCACCTAACGGCGGATTTGGCTGGCAAAAAGATCCTTATGACCTTAATAGAGGGTGTGGAGGTGCTTATTTATATCTTTGGAAATATAGGCTACCATTCAAGAAGCCTATAACAGGATTTTATATCATGAATACCAATGGAACAGCTCCAAATGGTCATGTCAAAATAAACGTGGATTTAAATAAAGGTAGTGGCGGAGATTATATATATCTCTGTTATACTAGAGAAGAAGGTTTAGATGATCCTTACTCAAACTCTAAAACTTCGCCCATTACTGACGTTAAAATAGTAGGTGGAAGTTCTTTTACTGACGCAAAACGTAAAGTTCCATCTGGATATACTCTAATTCCTTCAGACTTAAATAAAAATGCTGGAGGCGATTACATATATCTCTGCTATAAACGTTAAGGATTTCTAAAAAATAAAAATAATAAAGAAAGGTTGACACAACAAAAATTATAATGGGAGTCTTTAAAAGGCTCCTTTTAATTTGCTTAATGTAATTGTTATAACAGATCACTATTACCGTATACGCATATAACATTATCTTTCTCTCTCCAATATCAGCGCTTAAGGTTGTTTCTGCCTTTGCATATTGTCTCCCCTTATTACGCTACACTAAACTTAGTTTTTGCGACTATGCTACTTCCTCTAATGTTTCCTGCTCCCTCTTGTCTCTAACCTTATCTAAGTAAATTACATTGTCGATAGAGTCTACCTTATCCTGTACAGAATCAAAATTCATTTGAGCGTAGATCTGGGTTGTTGCAATATTCTCATGTCCTAACACCATCTGTATAACTTCCAGTGGTACTTCTTTCCTAAGTAGCTGCATTGCTCTTCCATGCCTAAATAAGTGTGGATGAACGTTCTGTTCAACTCCTGCTCTCTTACCTAGACGCTTAACGTAATCCTGAATCCCTTTCTCTGACAACCTTCTCTTACCATCCATGGTTGCGAATAGTGCTTCGTTATCGTCTGTTCTAGTAGCAAGATACACCTTCACCCTCATGGACGCATCGGCAGAGAAAAGGCATTCTCTTTCTTTCTCTCCTTTACCCACTACTACAAACCTTCTGTCCTGATGATTTAATGTCTTTCGGTTGAGTTGATGTATTTCTGATAATCTACAACCAGAGCTATATAACAGTGAGATAAGTGCTAACCCTCTTAGGTTTCTTTCTGCTTCTAAAAACTTTACCATAAGTCTGTATTCATATTCTTTAAGATGTGGCTTAAGCTTTTTCCTTACCTTTGGTTTATCAACCTTATCTACTGGATTCTTGATGTTTAAATCTAGTTGGATAATTAACCGTCTATAGAACATGTTTAGATTTGTATGCTTGCGATTTAATGCCCTGTCCCCATTAGCTCTATCTAAGGCACAATGCATTAAGAAATTTTGAATGTCCATATGGCTTGCCTCTAATGCTTTCTTTTCGCCTAGCCATTCAAGATACAGTTTTAAGTCAAAGTTACATGTAGAATGAATTGATTTATTAGTTAGTCCTTTGCTTCTACAGATAAAACGGTATTGATCTAGTAATAATTTATTTTCTGGTAACATCTTCATGTATTTTTATCCTCCAAATTTTCTTTAGTCCTTTACTTATTCTTTTGTGCTTGCATATTTAACCACTTTTCACATATCTTAGGACGATTAGCTATGCTACTACTGCAACACTCTGTGATATAGTCACAAAATCCCGAACCATCACACCTACTACAGATAAACCCTGCTAACTCCTGTTTATTCATATCTTCTATAATTTCATGTATGGTTGGATACATCTGTGTTGGGATACTTGTAGTTTGTATATGCTCTATCTCCCTATGTGGTTGCTTTTTCACTTCTACTCTTTTAGGTTCTTGTTTTTCCTGCTTATCAATATGGCAGTCTTTTGCTTGTTCCTTAATTTCTGCCTTTTTATTCTTTACATCTTGTATGGATAAACTACCTGTTTCTTGATAGTCTCCATATACTTCTTGTTGTACATCATCTCCTAGTGTTGATAGCTCATAAGCTGTTGATATGTTTATTTCATTCTTCTTAAATTCATCTTGAAAATCGTCTGAAAGATTCCTAGCAATGCTATCCATTCTTGCCACCTGTGAGGGTGATGTCTCTAATACCTGGGCTATTATCTCACGTGTTCGTCCTGATATATTTTCCTGCTTCCGATATGCTTCTAATAATTCCCTCATGCGTTGGGCTTGTTGCATCTTTTCCCAATCGGTAAGCTTCCTTGTGGTAGCGTTGGTTATAATAAGAAGTAGCTGTTCTTTTATGTCATCTAGGTCTGTTTCTATGACACAAGGTATCATCTTAAATTCCTGCTTACCCTCTTTTACTAGAGAAAGTGATGCAAGTCGTCTCCTATGTCCTGCTATAACTCTATATTTACCGTTATCTAATGGCTTTACGGTTAAATTTTGTTGAATACCAAACATTTCTATTGAGACTTTGAGGGTTGTTATATCTTCCACCGAATAGAAATTATCTGTTGATGGTATGAGATCGTAAACATTTAGTTGTACAATCTTCATTGTACGTTTTTCATCTTTTACTACATTAAGTGATGTATTACTTAGTAGTGATTTCAAGTCGAATCCACCCATGCTAGATACCTCCTTTATTGTGTCCGAATCGGTCACATTTCTTTGTTACTTCTTAAGATACTCTTCTACAAATTTTATATAGTCTCTAGATGCACCACATCTACGTGAGTGTATAATAATTGGAGTTGTAGCGAATGTACTCTCGTCTACCTTCTCTGTACGTCTTATGTGGGTATCAAATATTGGGTAATTAGTTTCTGTTTTAAGCCATTCTTCACCTTGCTTATTGACATCATTTTTTTGATAACATGTGACAACACAACCTGTTAATGTTAGCTTTTTATTTAAGTCCTCACGTATGTTGTCTATCTGCTCTATTAGTTCTGATAGTCCATCAAATGCAAAGTTATCTATCTTGATAGGTATTATGACATCCTCTGATGCTACCAAAGCGTTTATGGTGCTTATATTGATGTCTGGTGCATTGTCTATGATGCAGTAGTCATAATTATCTTCTATGGTGGTTAGTGCTGACTTTAACCTTGTTTGTTGTGGTCTTGTCGTATCTAGCATCACTTGTAGATTCGCCTTTAATAGATTCATATTTGCTGATATAATGTGTAGATTTTCATATGTTGTTGGTACGATTATATTTGATAGATCAATATTCCTCTCTGTCATAATTTCTGCCATACTTGCTCTTGTATAACTATGTGAATTAAACATCTTGGAAGAATTACCTTGTTTATCATTGTCCACTAATAAAACACGTTTATTATGGATAGTTGCTAATATATGCGCCATGTTAGTTGCTGTAATGGTCTTTGCTACTCCACCTTTTAAATTAATAATTGATATAGTTTTCATCTTCTTTCCTCCAATCGAGATAAACATAAATTATATTCTTTTTTAATCTTTTTCCTTATTTCATCACCAATGCAATATTGAAGTATTGACTTATATCGTCTATCCAGTTCTTCAATATCTATACATTTAGCCCAACATGGTATACGTCTTTTATTTAAAGCAATGCACCCGTCCTCATGATTGCAATTAAATGCACAAAGGTTGCAGTATGCTTTATATTCTACTTTCATTTATTTTCGTCCTTTCTTTATTTATATAGTCTAAGAACATTATTGAACCATTAAACCTAACACGATATTTTTCTATGTCCTCAACTTTTAAATACTGCCTACCGTATAATTTCTTCATATCTCGCCATATTTCCCAAGGGATGAAATAAGAGTTATCCCCAATACCTATACAAACTCCTGCTTTTGCCCCCAAGGTATGATGATATTCTAGAGCTTTCATTTGTGTATCTGACAGTACCCCTCTTTTCATTTTATCTGTGGTGGTATGTTTGGCTTCAAAAACGATTGAACGACCACCCTGTAATGTTCCTTGAAAATCGGGTTGTGCTAAAGCTGTAAAAAGTCCTGTGAATGTTCCGTCTTGGTACTTCTTTATAACCCTAAATGGTTCGGGTATTTTATGTATATTCGCTATTCCCTGTTCTACATATGTACGACACGCACCCTCAATACACCGTTCAAAGATTTGCCCTTGGGCGTTATTCTTCATGCTTCTATACTTCCTCTGTAACTGCTGTTGTGTGTCCATTCTCTTTCCCTCCTGCTCCCGATATGATTAGCTGTGTCATTCTCTTTTGTAGAATTTTAAATAGATAGACCATCCTGTTATGTCGTTATATTCCGTCCTTGTACCGTATTCATCTTTTGCTAATTTCCATCCCTTATACTGTGTTTCCCAATAGGCTATATCTGGTGGATTCTTGGCAAGTCTCTCTATTTGTCTCTTGCTATATTTGTGGTCGTTTGTCCTGCTCCAAGGCTTGTCTAAGTTTTGTGAACAACTCCATCTTCTTTTACCACAGGGGTCTTTACTTAGATAATTAGCTAGACCAGCTATTCCATGCTCCTCGTCTGGCTGTAATCTTGTAGCATTAACTATACCAATCCTGTCACCTTTCTTTTGCCCCTTTTTTCTTTTCATACACCATAGGTCTTCAACAATATCACGATCTAATCCACCATTCATTATGATGTGGTGATGTATTCTTATTATTTTTTCCTTATTATCTTTTGCTGTCTCACATTCAGTTACTATTATGTATTTAAGAGGTTCTAACCCTTCCCTCTCTCTCCTATACCTTATCCTACGGAGATAGTTAGATGTTATCTTGTCTGCTTCTTCTTTGGTATTAGGGATATACTTATTCTTATATGTTGCAGTTATATGAAGGTCATTTTCTCTAAAGTTGGCTTTACTAATCTGTATAAATTTCCTTCTAGAATTCTTATTATTTAGATTCTTTTGCTTAGGTGCTGATACTTTTTTCTTCTTTGACCTCTTACCGCGTTTATGTACATTATCCTGATTATCTGTATAGGGGTATATATCCACTTCCATATACTTGTCCCCACAGTGTATCTTTTTCTCTCTTGTATAGCTTCTCACGGTGTCCCCCCTCTTCAATGACTATTGATTAATGTATGGGGTATGGGATATATATTAGAGGTTGTACTTCCTTCTATACTCCCCTATCTATACAATCTATATAAAGCCATATATGCACCTTTATGTAATACATATATATTATGTATAGTATAGTCGTAAAGATAATACCCATTACAAGCCCGAAAACACCCTTGACGAGTGTTGTATTTTCTTGCTTTCGTCACCGTTTCATGCTATAATTAAATATGATTATTTTTTAGAATAGTGACAAAAGTTAAGATGCTTTGTATCTATTGTCGGGTAGATACAAAGCGTTTTTTCTATATAGTTTTTCATGGTGTTTCCTTTCCAAAGTTATGTAAACTAATCTAATGAATCAACAATTTTCACATAATGTGGATATAAGAGTTTAATGGCTTCAAACATGTAGCACATTAACTCACAGTCGAAAAGGTTATATGGTGTGTATTTCCCTCCAAACTCTGTACCAAAATAGCCATTATATAAATTTATTGCCAAACGTGTGAGTTTTGTACTTGTTCCTGTTTGCCATGGCTTGTCTAATCCTTCAAACTCTATGCAATTTTCCTCAAAATCATATAAGTCATTTATGTTCTTACGTGTTTCAGTAGTAAGTCCTAATAGATAAAAGAAAGCTTTTCTATATGGATCATCACCACTATTAGTTCTAATAACTTGTTTTTCAAAGAATACCTGGTGTTCACTATTTAAGTAATTCATGTTTTTTGTTCTCCTCCTCATCTTTTTGTACTGGATAGGTGCATACTACTATTGCACCACATTTGCTACAAGTTGCAATATCATTTAGACTCCATGCTTTAAACCCACAGTTAACACATTCATACGTTAACAACCAAGGTTTATTTTCCATGCCTGTTCCCTCCTTCCCTAAG
>JMSU01000118.1_pt1 | contig 41863 bp, 51 predicted proteins | sample 179011 | NCBI WGS metagenome assembly JMSU01 (sample SAMN02769580, study PRJNA246767) | bioreactor metagenome | isolation source: Culture-1 Bioreactor ArsB derived from microbial biomass from the upper 2 cm... | place: Germany: Bremen | collected day 87 after inoculation
CTCTTACTGAACCAGGATAGTTTGCAACCTCATTTGTAGTTACAATCTGTCCACCGGTTTTACCCTTTTCTAAGATTAGAGTTTTCATTTTAGCACGGGCAGAATATAATCCTGCTGCAAGACCAGCAGGTCCACATCCAATGATTAAAACATCATATACTCCTTGCATTTTGCGCCTCTCCTTTTTATATACCATATAGAGATTCCAGTTCAACTATTAATTTATATACATCCAAAACTCTCAGAAGCATTGAGTATCTGGATATGTATAAATTAAGTTTTACTAAGAACTCTCTATAAATGGTTTAATAGTATGTATAATTCTATTTTTCTAATTATACATATTTTAAATTATACAACATAAATATTAAAATATTAATGAGAAAACGTTCTTTTAATTCGGATTTATTATATCACATTTATGATTATTTTGTAAATTCGTTTATTATATAATCGTGATTATTTTTATTTAGCTTATTTATGGATATTATATTAAATCTTACCATGCTAATGAATAATATATTTTGGGATAATAATAAATTAATTGTTATTATTATGTATACTGCTAAAGAGTTTATCTCAGACTATTTGTAGGGATTTCAACTCAATTTACATATTTTCAAACTTTCTATGGATAGTCTGGGTTTAAATTTTTTTTCATTATGTTATAATAATAGAGGACTTAAATAGAACTAAATCGCAACAGTTGGTGATAGAGATGGGAAAAAAGAAAATTCAAAAAAGACGTATGATGGGCTATTTTATCGATGCAGCAAATCAAATTATTGAAAACGAGGGTATAGAAGCAGTTACTATTAGAAAGGTAGCAGATATTGCTGGCTACAATAGTGCCACTTTATATAATTATTTTCAAGACCTCGATCATTTACTTTTCTTTGCTTCTATGAAGTATTTGAAGGACTATGCACTTAGTCTACCGGATTATTTAAAAGATTCACAAAATGCCTTAGATAAATTTTTAAGTATTTGGGAGTGCTTTTGTTATCATTCCTTTAGTAAACCTAAAATTTACTATACCATTTTCTTCGATAAATATAGAGATTCAATTAACGATGTCATTCAAAAATACTATTCCATATTTCCAGAGGATTTAGGAAATCAATCTACAGATGTGCTTCCAATGCTTATGGAAAAAAATATCTATATTAGAGATATGGCAGTTCTCAAGAAATGTGCCGATGAAGGTTTTTTTGAAGAAAAATATTTAGAAGAAATAAATGAAATGATTCTCTTAATTTATCAGGGTATGCTTCTTAGAATATTAAATAATCAAATTGATTTTACTATAGAAGATGCAGTCTTTAAAACAGTAAAATATATAAGGCAAACTATAGAGTCCTATAAGTGCTAAAAAAGTCAACAGCTTAAGCTGTTGACTTTTTAGATTCTTTACAATAACATTATGTCTACTTTTTCACATTCCTCTATCATATCTTTAGGCCAGATTGCAGCTTGCACTTCGCCTATATGGGCTTTCTGAAGGAAGAACATGCACATTCTTGATTGACCTATTCCGCCGCCTACTGTATATGGTAATTTACCTTTCAATAAGTCTCTATGGAATGAAAATTCTTTGCGGTCTTCACAGTCTGCTAGCTTCAATTGTCTCTCTAGTGCCTCTTCGTCGACTCTTATTCCCATAGAAGATACTTCAAATGCCATTTCTAAAATCGGGTACCAGAATAGTATGTCACCGTTTAAAGTCCAATCATCATAGTCAGGAGCTCTACCATCATGCTTTATACCAGATTCAAGCTCTCCACCTATTTGCATAACAAACACTGCACCCTTTTCCTTAGTTATTGCATCTTCTCTTTGCTTAGGAGTTAATTCTGGGTATCTGTCTTCAAGCTCCTGTGATGTGATGAAGCATATTTCTTCTGGAAGCTGCTTTTCAAGCTGAGAGTAAATGCCACAAATTTCTTCCTCTGTAGCTTTAAATGAACTATATATTTTCTCTACAATACTTCTTAGAGTTTCCTCAGTTCTTTCTTCCCTTGATATGATTTTTTCCCAGTCCCATTGGTCAACATATATCGAATGCAGGTTGTCAAGTTCTTCATCTCTTCTTATGGCATCCATATCAGTATATAATCCTTTACCCATTTCAAATCCGTATTTAGCTAATGCCATACGCTTCCATTTAGCTAATGAATGTACAACCTGAACTTCCTTTCCACCAATCCCTAATACATCGAAGGCCACGGGTCTTTCAATACCATTTAAATCATCGTTTAATCCTGTTTCTGGTCTAACAAAAAGTGGTGCTGATACTCTAGTTAGGTCAAGGTTTGTAGATAAGCTCCCTTGAAAAAAGTCTTTGATTTTTTTAATTCCAATCTCTGTATCTATTAAACCCATTCTTGATTTATATTCCTTTGGTATAATTAACGCTTTTTCTAAAGATTTCATAATAAAACTCCTCCTTTTTTATTCTTGAAAGTTATTTTTAAATTAAATGATTTGAACCACATGTCGATTGATAATTACAAGCTTTGTTATAGTTTTGTAAAGTTGAATTTATCTATTCCTATAAATTGCTAAAGTATTATAATTTATTATTTATATTTACTGTCCGGACTGGTTAAGAGTTGACAAATATTTGTTGACAGTCATTTTTCTGTGAACAAAATAATGTGAACCATAAACCAAATAAAAAAAACAAAGTCTCCTATAACGATTTATAAGGATGACTTTGTTGAAATACATAACGGAAATTATTTATCTGCAATTTCTGGTGGTTTATAATTTCCTATGGATTATAAAAAGCCCTTCATCCCTATAAAAAGGGACGAAAGGCTTGCTTCCGCGGTACCACCCAAATTAGCAAAATATTGCTCACTCAACATATACAGAATAGATAAACTTCTATTCGATACTGCCCAGTTAATAACGGTTTGGCTCCGTCTAAGTCTACTCGCCACTATGGCTTTCGGTTAGAAACTCAGAGATGTTCTTCAATATAGACTTTGTACTGGGCTCCCACCATAACCAGTTCGCTTAAACTCTGCCTTATACCTACTCTTCTCTTCACAGTCTTTAAGTTTGTTAACTTGTTGTAACAATTATAAGATATGATACTTGGGTTGTCAAGGTCTTTTTTCATATTTATTTATATATATGAATAAATATTTTTGTATATATAAAGTACCTGACATTGAATAAAACTACCTTATCTATATATAGAACTTAAAATATGTATTAATTTGATTCATTAACTTTTAATCTAGTTATTTTTTACCATGCAGCTATAGTCCCATCTGTTCTAGGCTCGGTTCCGCCACAAAGAACCCCCTCTTCATTCCTCCAAATGATTTGGCCCCGTCCAAATCCTATTGGATCAACCTGTACCTTTATATCATGACCCTTCCTTATTAATGCCTGTGCAATATGGTTTTCTAACTTGTGCTCTACATGTATGGTCCTATCCTTTATCCACTGCCAACGTGGCGCATCTAAAGCAGCCTGTGGATTTAGCCCAAAATCTATTGTATTCATGATAACCTGCACATGTCCCTGTGGTTGCATGAATCCACCCATCACACCAAAGGGTCCTATAGGTTTATTATCCCTGGTCAAGAATCCTGGAATAATAGTGTTATAAGTCCTTTTATCAGGTTCTAGGCAATTGTCGTGGTCTCGATTGAAGGAGAAGTTATGTCCACGGTTTTGCATACTTATACCCGTTCCTGGCACTACGATCCCTGATCCAAATCCCATATAATTACTTTGAATAAAGGACACCATGTTTCCCTCGCCATCTGCTGTAGCTAGATAAACAGTACCACCCTTGTCTGGTTCTCCCGCCTCCGGTGTTAATGCTTCCTTTCCAATCAACTTTCTTCTTCTAGCTCCATATTCATCTGAAAGTAGGTCCTTTATCTCAACCTTCATCCTATTCGAATCTGTTATGTATTTTTGCCCATCTGCAAAGGCAAGCTTCATAGCTTCTATTTGCAGATGATAGGTTTGCAGGCAATCTTTTTCAACAAAATCAAGACCCTTAAGTATATTTAATGCAATAAGTGCGATCACTCCCTGTCCATTAGGTGGAATTTCCCATACATCATAGCCTCTATAATTTACTTTAATAGGGTCAACCCACTCAGGCTTAAAGTTTTCTAGATCCTCTTTCCTTAAATATCCTCCATGTTTTTTAAAGAAATCGTCTATTCTCTCAGCTATCCTTCCACGATAAAAGGATTCCCCATCAGTCTCTGCTATGGATATTAATGTCTCAGCATGGTCAGGAGAGTTCCATATTTCTCCCATTTCAGGAGGTCTTCCCTCCCTTGCAAATGTTTCAAACCAATATTTAAACTCTTCGCCTTTTAATTCTTTTTTATATATTTTATAGGCTCTATCCCATGATTTTTTTACATATGGTGAAATTGGATAACCTTCTTCAGCGTATTTAATGGCTGGCTTTAACACTTCAGCAAATGGCAACCTTCCAAAACGCTTTGATAATTCAACCCATGCTGCAGGTGCTCCAGGCACTGTTACCGGTATCATCCCAAACTTAGGAATCTCTTTATACCCTTTACTTTGTAAAGCCTCTATGGATATGCTTCTAGGTGCTGGACCACTAGAATTCAAGCCATGCAATTTGCCTTCGGTCCATACTAGAGCAAAGGCATCTCCGCCTATCCCATTTGAAGTTGGTTCAACAACTGTTAAACATGCGGCTGTTGCTATGGCAGCATCTATAGCATTTCCGCCTTTCTTTAGGATGTCTAATCCTGCTTGTGCTGCCAGTGGTTGAGATGTTGCTACCATACCATTTTTTCCATATACTACACTTCTTTGCGAAGTATAATTGTATTGTAGAGCATCAAAATTCACTAACCTTACCCCCTTTGAGCTTTAAATCAGTGTTATATTAGCAATCTCATCATGCCAGAAAAAAGCCGCCATATACTAATGCTGATACTATTAATATGATGGGATGAACATCAAATCTAAGTATTGCCACGGCCGCTATTGCTGCTATGATCATAGTTTGAGTGTTTGGAAAAGATTTTTTACCCATACTTAATACAACCTTAGCGATGAGTATCACTACAACTGGGCGCACTCCCTTCATCATCCCCTGTAGCCATGCGGCATCTTTGAACTTTAGATATATATTGATTAGTGCTATGATTGCTAGGGCTGAAGGGACTACTAGTCCAAGCATTCCTACTAGAGAACCTAACCAACCTCCTGTTTTATATCCAACTAGGGCTGCCATTTTTGTTGTTATAGGCCCCGGTAAAGAATTTCCTAGAGCAAGGGCATCGGTGAACTCTTCTATTGTCAACCACTTGAAGGTCTCTACTACTTCTTCCTGCACTAAAGGGATAGTGGCTTGACCTCCTCCAAATCCAAATACTCCGCAACGTAAAAATGCCATAAATATGTCTAGATACAATTTCATTAAAATTCACCTCTACTAAAATATAATGTTAAAAAGTTATAGTTTTCCAGTCCCACTTTAAATAATCAGTGAGGGGTTCTCCCATGTATTTTACATCTATACCAATAGCCTCTAATTCTGATGATACTCCATAACTATCGGCACAGGCTTTGCATGCTTCTACCACTACACCCTCTTCAATTATTTTTTTTATGTAGTCTTGAAGCTCTATATCTGTACCTAATAGTTTGGAAGATGGTCCCCAAACAACTAAGCGGATGTCATCCCACCATCCTCTCATTTTTCCATTTAGGGTATACATAAATACCATCTTTAAAGCAACATCTCTGTCTCCACTCGTCCATAAAACTACAAGTTTATCCTTATCATTTACCATTTCTTTCACTCTAATCACTCTCCTTGTAATTTAGTATTTTTATCATATCATTTACCTCCTACTATAAGCAAATTTCAGGAAATACACTTAATCCCAGGTCATCTTAGCTATACAGCTATTTAAAAACCACTCTTGTGAGCAGTCCTCAATTAATTCTATTTTCTATCCATTCGTGTATATCATATAGAACCTTGTCTCTATCCTTTTGCTTTAACATTTCGTGATAAAGACCTTCATATATCTTGATTTCCTTATCAACCGATGAGATTGAAGAATACAATTGTTCTGATGCTTCCTTTTCTATTTCCCTATCATCGCTTCCATGTAATATCAAACAAGGATATTCATAACTTTTTAAATTTCCTCTAATCCATTCAATACCATCAGCCAGAAACTGTATGTAAAAATTTAATGTTGCATTTCTTAAAACCAATTCATCCTCATTATTTTTAAGTAACTCCTTAATCATAGGATTTTTAATACGCACTTTAGGAAATGCTTTATTGACGAGCTTTAACGCATTAATTTTAATTCCCCTTACTCTGATTGGAGTTATAGTGGCAGCCGCCGATAGGATCTGTCCATTTATTTTATTCTTGTACAATATTCCATATAGCACCGATATAAAACCACCCATGCTGTGGCCCAACATAAATATGGGTATATTAGGATTTTCATTTCTAATAAGCTCGGTGAATGCATCTACATCTTTAGCAAAATCATTGAACTCATCAATGTGACCTCTTTCACCCTCTGACTTGCCATGCCCCCTATTATCTAATCTGAATACGCAATAACCATACTGCATTAACTTATCCTTTACATATTCATATCGCCCTAAGTGCTCCCCAAATCCATGTATTATTATAACAATTGCTTTTGATTTTATTGGCATGTCCTTCATATAGTACAAGCTAGTATTATCAAAGGACTTAATACTTCCACTAGTAGATGTTAAAGCTTTCATTTATTTCATCTCCTCTTACGTTATCAATACAAGAATATCCAATTACTACTATAATATCATATGGTTAGAAAATTTTTCAAAATAAAAACTAAAGGTCATATGCTCCTTTAGTTTTGTTATAGAATTTATATTAATTTAACTTTTTACCATAACATAAGCGTATCTGCTTCAACGCTTAGTTCTTCTCTGAAATCAGGATGAGCAATATTAATAAGCCTCTTCACTCTTTCTCCAATACTTTGTCCCCTCAGCCACGCAACACCATATTCTGTAACTACGTAATCAACATCATTTCGAGATAAACTTATTGCTGCCCCTTGCTTCAGCGTAGGTACTATCTTGGATACCCTGACTCTATCACCATTCTCATTCTTAACATTTGCGGTGGAATAAAGGGCTATAAAGGACTTCCCCTGGAGACTCTTTTGTGCACCTATTGCAGTATCTGCCTGACCACCGGTTCCTGAAAACTGTCTATGTCCTATGGATTCTGAACAGCATTGGCCCGTTAAATCAACTTCTATCGTCGTATTTATTGAAACCATTTTATGATTCTGACCTACCACATATGGATTATTCGTCCATTCACCCTGCATAAACAATACGGTAGGGTTATCATCCAAGTACTCATATAATTTCTGAGTTCCTAGGGCAAATGTACATACCGACTTCCCTTTATATAAAGTTTTCATGGAATTATCTACAGCGCCACTCTCTATGAGATCAACCATACCATCGGTAAACATTTCCGTATGGATTCCCAAGTGCTTTTTAGTTTTCAAGGCTTCAGCAACTGCATTTGGTATACCGCCAATACCGAGTTGGATTGTTGAACCATCTTCAATTAAATCAGCTATATATTGACCGATTTTTTTATCCCTCTCATTAAAGGGTAGTATTGGTAGACTAGGAATTGGTCTGTCTGTTTCCATGATCCCATCTATTTTGCTTACATGTATTTGATTATCACCAAAGGTTCTTGGAAAGTTTTCATTGATTTCTACTATGACTACGGCCTCACCTGATTCGATTAACTGCATTTCATAGGTATTACCTATTGATAGGCTTATATATCCGTGTTTATCCATTGGCGAACATGTGGTTAATAAGACTTTTCTTCTCCCTTCCATGGCATAAAATCTCTTAGTCAATGCGAGATGAAGATGCTGGGGTTGGAAGGATAAGTGTCCCTTTGGATGGTGCTTTCTCATAGTTGGAGTGTAGAACCAACCATTAACATGGATAGCATCCTTATAATCGGGATTTGTCATAAATTCATAATTGCCGAAGGGTAAGGTATTACTTAGTTCACACCCCCTAACTCCATTATCCTTTATCCTATGGAGCTCATTTAACAAACTAATAGGCTCACTTCCACCTAGGCCAATTAAAAGAAAATCATTGGACTTTATTAGCTTTAATGCTTCAGGTATAGTTTTGAGTCTTCTACTATAAAATTCATTAATATTCATGGATTTATCCCCCCTATTTCTTTTCTGTTTTTCCCCATCTAACTATGGTACATGCAAAGGCATATCCGGTTCCAGCACCTAATAGAGCGCATACACTACCATCCTTTATTTTCCCCCCAGCTAATCCATGTTTTACCGACAAGAATTGATCTACATGACCACAGTGTCCATCATCGGCCAGATATACAGTTTTTTCTCTTTCAATCCCAAGATCATCCATGATAGCAATGTGTGCTTTCGGATTTATGTGGGTAATTCCAATAAAATCTATATTTGCTTCTTTTAAATTAGAGTTTTTAAGTGCTTTTCTAACTGCACCTGTAAAGTTAGGCAGTGATCTTGATCCTAATCTTTTCTTCATTCCTTCTGGATCAGCTAAATGTAATAATCTAGCCTTGCTTAGCTTTTCAGGGTCACTGGCAATCTCATTGGTTATTGGATGTAGGGAGCCTCCCCATTTACCAATGGCATCATCACAGAATATGTGGTCAGTAATAATTCCTGTTTCTAAGACTTCATTTTCCATATGATTCCTTTTAAGTAAAATAGCTATTCCCCCAGGAGACATGTCAAACATAAAGGACTGATTTTTATCCTTATAGTCTATTAAATATGCATTTGTATTTCCGCCAGCAATAAGAACTGTCTTTAAGCTATTATCTGCCTTCATCATATCCTTAGCCACTTTTAGTGCTAAAGGTGTTGCTGCACATCTAAATCCTAAATCCCATGCAAAGGCCTTATCAGCACCTAATTCATTTTGTATTTTTATAGCTGCTGTCCAACATACGTATTCACAATAGGTCTCTCCAGAAAAAAGTATCATATCAATATCATTTGGATCAATATTATTTCTCTCCAGTAAAACCTTAGAAGCCTTGGTAGCCATCATAGCTGCATGATCCTCTGGTCCACCTACATGCTTCCTATTAATCCCCATTTTATCTCTTAGTATATGGGGTGGAATGTCAACCAGCTCTGAGAGTTCCTCTGCACTTATAGTTTCCTTAGGTAGATAGGTCTCAAAGTCTACAATACCCACTTGAAATTTTTTAGACATCAAAATTCCTCCTTTAGTCATAATGATTTTTAGTAGTATTGAATGTTACAAGATATAAAATTATTTCTGTTTTTCTTTTCACTATTAATATAAGCAAAAGCCCTGCCAATTCCTTTTACATAAAGCGGATCAATATTATAATCATTTTTTTAGAAGTTATCATGCATATCTGATATGTATTAATCATAGTTTTCTTATATATAGACAAAATTTTTTTCGTAAATAAAGATTAAATTTTGAGTCTTACGTTGCATTATTTGATATTCTGAATTGCAACAATTAGTTACTTTTCAGGAAATATTACCTTGAGTAACCCATGATAAGCTATTCTTAAGGTGTGATATATTCAATAGTTACATTTATCAAAATTGTTACACTAGTCTAATTACTTCTTAAAATAGCATAGGTTTAATGCTATAATAATTACAAAAGAAGGTTTAGAGGTGAATCTATGTATAAATTCAACCATCAAAACAAAATAGACGAATTTTTTAATAGCATGCCTGCGTCTCTGTTTAATAGACTTCCTCTTCCTATTAATTTTGTAGATGTGGATTGTAATGTCATTGTTATGAATCAAGCCTTTTTGAACTTTATGGAAACACCTTTATCAGAAGTAGTAGGTAAGCATCTCTGGGAAGTTGATGATACAACTAGGCTTCCTATAGTTCTTAAAACTGGAATACCTGAAATAGGACATAAACATAGGTTTGCAAATGGAAAAGAGGCTATTGTAGACAGAATACCTATTTTTGATGGTGATAAAGTTATTGGAGGAGCTGGAATAATAGTATTAGATGATATTGAAACCTTAACAAGTGCTCAAAATATTAGAAATTCAATTATTAATTCTATAAAACCAGTAAGTAATAGCAATAGTCTTAGTAATAATTCTAACTTCAAAGTCAGATATACATTTGATGATATAATTACCCAATCTTCTCTTCTTAAGCATTTCAAAGCTAGAGCCCAATCATTTGCTCAAACTGATTTGCCTGTCTTAATCACAGGAGAAAGCGGCGTAGGCAAGGAATTATTTTCCCATTCTATTCATAGTAGCAGTAATAGAAATGCCCAACCCTTTGTAAGTATTAATTGTGCCGCTATACCAGAGACATTACTGGAGTCAGAGCTCTTTGGCTATGAAGGTGGCTCATTTACTGGTGCAAACAAGTCAGGTAAGGTTGGTAAGTTTGAATTGGCTCAATACGGAACGATCTTTCTAGACGAAATTGGTGATTTGCCTCTTAATATGCAGTCGAAGCTTTTAAGAGTTCTACAGGAAAACCAAATTGAAAAAATAGGAAGTAATAAATCCATAGATATTAACGTAAGAGTTATTGCCGCTACAAATCATGATCTACTAAAAAAAGTAGAAGAGAAAAGGTTTAGAGCTGACTTATACTATAGGTTAAATGTTCTAAATCTAAACATACCTTCTTTACGTGAAAGACCTGAAGATATTCCATTGTTAATAGATCATTTTAAATCTTCCCTTTATCAAAAGAATGGAATTAAAAAGACCTTCTCCGGGGAGGCTATATCTATATTATCTGCTTATAACTGGCCAGGTAATATTAGAGAGTTAAAAAACATCGTATATCGTTCAATGGTAATAGCGGCAGGAGAAGAGGTTACTAAATCCTCAATCCCTAAGGTCATACTAGAAAGCAACCTAAAGAATATCGCAAACTCATACGATACCTCAGATTTATTATCTAAAAAAGGTTCTTTAAATAATATACTCAAGGATATTGAGCTTAAAATAATCGAGGATACTCTGAAAATGTGTGATGATAATAAGTCAAAGGCTGCTGAAATGTTAGGTATTAAAAGAATGACTCTTTATAGAAAGCTTAAGAATCGTGACATACAATAATTATAAAAGGGGTGTCTCAAAATAAACTGGACCCAGAAGCAAGGACACTTGTAAAAGTAGCTGTGCTCTGGGTCCAGTTTATTCTGAGACAACCCCTTTATAGTTTATGCTTTTAGCTTTTTAATTACATAATCTATATTCCCTGCTAAATGCTCCATTATGCTTATTCCTTCTGTATCTTCATCTGCATTAACACTGCCAGAGGTTCCTGCCGAACCAACAGTCCAGTAATTTGAACCTGTGATTATAAAGTCATTGACAGTTGCCCATAAAGCCAACTGGGCAAATGCAAATGTCTGACCTGTTTTTCTTGCGACTGTTATTGGAGCAAAGACTTTTCTTGAAAAAGGCATTTGTCCCCAATCATATTTCCCTCCACTTGTTTCCAAATCATTCTTCATCCATCGTGCGGAAAAACCTGCTCTATCTAATAGTGCTTTTAACCGTGGAGTTATTGATCCATTATAAACCGGTGAACCAACAATGAGCCCATCTGCTCCTACCATCTTATTAAAAATTTCTTGAAAATCATCCTGGATTACACATTTCTTATTCTCTATACATCCATAACATCCTTCACATTGATTTATACTTTTATCCCTTAATCTAATATATTCTACATCAAGATCCTTTTTCTTTAATTGGTCTAAAACAACATTAATATAATATTCCGTATTCCCTACCCTAGGACTTCCACATATACCTAGAACCTTCATAAACATCCTCCTCATTAGGATTTTAAGGTTTTAATTTTACAAATCTATAACAGCCTCAACTCTCTTATCAAGTTCATCTCCTGTGGCACCCTTTGTGAATAAGGAGACTACAACTGTTACCAATAATGCCGCAGTAATTACATTGACATACCATGGCAAACCACCGGGCCATTTAAATCCAGTCCTATTTAATACCAATGCTGTAACATTCAATATTAAAGCAGTTATTAAGCCTGCAAAAACTCCTTGGCTGCTTGCTCTCTTCCATAATAAACCTGTAATAAAAACTGGGAATGTAGCAGACATTAATGTTCCCCATCCAAATGTACCTAATATTGCCACTGCTTCACCACTAACTAGAGCAAACATTATTGCAAAGATACCTATTATAAAAGTAGTTATTCTTGAGATTTGAATCTGCTTTTTAGAATCTAGTTCTTTACCTAATGCATTAGGTAAGTCCCTTGAAATAATGTTCGAAGATAACGTTAGGAACATACTTGCCGTTGACATTGATGCCGCAAGTATTGCTGCATAAACGAACAATTGAGCATATACTCCAACATGATCGGCAACTGCGAATATAGCATTATCACCCTTAGCCAATGGAGGTATAGCGCCCTTTCCAACAAGGTAAAGTGCTGCGTATGCCATCGTTACTGCGAAAAGACCAACAATCATATGTCCTAGTGCTGCATAAAGACCTAGCTTAGGCATATCTCTTGGATCTTTTAAAGCATACATTCTAGTTAATACTTGCGGTTGACCCATTGTACCTAAAATAGGGATAAACATCCAAGTCATTGCAATTGAACCAGGAAGTACTCCCCATGCATCCAACATACCAGGACTAAATGCTTTGGCCACTTCTTTACCATCAATGCTACCAGTGACCTTTCCAGCGGTTGAAACAACTTCCACAACATTTTCAAAGCCCCCTGTAATAAAGAAGAAAGCAATAATCATAATTATACCTGCAACTACCATTATTAGCCCTTGGAATGCTTGAGTTAGAACTCCACCAACTTCTCCGCTTAGAGCTGTATAAACGGTTAGAATTCCAAAGATAAAAAATCCTGCCACCATTGGATTCCATCCTAATAAATGGGCAAATAATGCAGAGGTCGCACTGATTTGCGATGCTAAATATGCTATGGCACCCAAGAAAAGCACTACTGATAATGTAGCCTTAATTCCTCTATGTCTATTAAATCTCAAATCCGATATATCTCCTAAACTTGCAATTGAACCAACTTCAGCCATTGCTCTAATCTTTTTTCCTATAGCTAGATAAGCCATTGCAAATGCACCGGAGGATAGCATCCATAATGTCATTGTATTACCAAATGAATAAATAATCCCAGGAACACCTACTATAGCAAAGGCACTTGCTACTGCTGCGATTGTAGATAAACTAACAGTTAGAGGTCCAAAGAGGGCTGTTCCACCAAAGAAAGATTGTGGATCTGAAGCCTTTTTCTTTGCAGTCCAACCTATTAAGAATGACACTACAATCATTCCAAAAGAAAATGCCATTATTAAATACTTAACTCCACTTGCCATCTAGATTTCCCCCTTTGCACTATTAATTTCTTCAATTTTCTTTTTGAAATTATTCCAATCTTCATCGGACAACCAGTGATCTGCTAAAAAGTAAAACCCTAAAGTTAAGGTAAGAACTCCACCAATCCAATATGTTAAAATAGTAAATGCAAAGGAAGGATGAAAGCCTAAAATTGTGAAATTAGGCATTTTACCAGCGAACATGTCAGCATAATATTTTGAGAAATTGAAACCTACAATCCATAAAACTGCCCATGATAATAGGGGATATACTAATAATTTTTTACTTAGTCTTCCATTTTTAGATGCCCCAAGCATCATATAAAGCAACATCAATATCACACTAGATATTAAACCCACAAACCAATTTCCGTTCCATCCACTTAGAGTAATAAGAACCCAAAAAGCTGTAATAACAATAATAATACCTGTTCTCTTATTCTCTATATCCATAATTGACCTCCTTTATTTTGATGTTCTTATTAAGTCTATCCTCCTTTCGCTATCTATCTTATTTAATATGTAAAGCAACTTTTATGCCAAAGCATCTAGCCATAAAACCTACTGTTTCTCTTGTCAATTTATCTAGCTTTTAAAAGCTATGTAACATTTTGTTGATATTAGTTCTTATATAACTCTTAAAATCTTTACAAGTAAACCTATTCAAGAACCGATGTAACATTTATGTTACAATTATTTTTTCTGTTACATGTTTTTAGTTGCTCGCTACTAGCTTTTGTTTCTATTAATTCTACTAGGTTTTAAAAAAACTTCAAAGAACATTAAAATGCTCTCTGAAGTTATATCAGATATTATTATTTTTTTAATAAACATTCTCTTAAATACCTTTAGAAAAATATTAATAAATCACTTTATCCTTATCCCAAATATTTTTTGTCCCCTTGTTCCAACGACTGCTATATTTTCATAAACTGCCGGAGATCCTTCAATATTTGAACCCAACGCAATTTGATCAACTACTTGCCCAGTCTTTCCTTCTATAAGGTACATTTTGCCTCCTGAATCGCATAAAAGAATAAATGACTCTCCTTCTTTTGTATGTATATCTACTGGGGAACTCCAAGAGTAGTTTTTAAGTTTTAATCTCCATAATTCATCACCGGTCTTCTTGTCTAAAGCAATTAGTAGACCCCTATTAAATCCTCCATATCTTGCTAGGTTGTAAATAACCATATTTTCTATTGATTTTTCCCCTATAACCGGTGTTGCTAGGGCTCCTCCATTATTTGGCCACTCTCCGATCTTCGAAAAGCAATCAAATGATTTTTCCCATATAAGTTCTCCCGAAATAGCATTTAGTTTACGTATATAGCTTTTTCCCCTTGCCCCTTGCTTATCTACTTCACAGGCTGTGTAAAGAGCAACCTTACTATCCGCTTCTTCGTCAATAACTATCGTACTGTCTGTATCATCGGTTACATTGTATATCCAACGAGGTTTTAAAGTATTTAAGTCAATGCATTGAATCCATCCTCCATTATCGGCAAAGAATCCTAAATTTCTATAAACCGCTATGGAACTCTCTATACCTTGATATCTACTACCCTCAATCTTATATCTATACTTACTTATTTCCGGATCTAAGCTTAACTCTTTTGTAGTTTTATCATATTGTGTATTTAATTTCACATTATAGACTATTCCATTCTCCCCACATATCAGCATTCTATCTGTCTTTTTATCTATTATTGCGGTTGAATCAAATGCCGACCACCCTCTATATGCAAATTTATCTCTGCCATTAATAAAATGCATCATACTTTGATCAATGAGATTAAATATTCTATATCCCATTCTCACTATTTTCCCATCTACTTTATTTATACCTTGCCCTGCATATAAAAGCGGTATTCCCCTTGGATCTACAGTTATGCTTCCCTTTATGGGTCCTGGTACCTTTATCTTATTTCTTGTAAATCTCCCATCCTCCAAGTCTAGAAAGTATATGTTGCTGTCCAAGGTGCCATAAATAACTTCCTTTAGATTATTTTTATTTTTCTTTTCGTCAAATATATTCATACTTTCACGGAGCTCATCAGACCACTCAACTATAGCCGGCTGGCCATTCCACCCAACTCCGGACCATCGGCCTATATATCCAATTGGAACTTCCCATATTATTTCAAGTTTCTTTTCTTTCATCTCCACAGAGCCATAGCTAGGAGAGTTACGAAAGTTGTTGCCCCTGAAGCAGGTTATTCCTTGCACATCTGAATAATCAGCCGAACTGTCCATTTGAATCATATTATAATCATGGATCTTTTCCCTTTGCTTATTCACATATGTAGTTTCGTAGCTTATTTTCTTTAAAATTTCCTCATCTATTTTACGGGTTTCAATATTTATTAAATTTTCCTTTTGTAGTATCTTTGTATCAGCTTTTGATTTTTTCAAAGCTACTTTATACTGAAGATCCTCCACCTTAAAATCAAAGTCGATTTTTCTCCCATCGTAATCTTCATTTTCGGCAAATTCTTTAAAAACCTCTACCTCACCATTGTGATTTTGCTGTCTATTTTCATCATTTTTTCCCGGGAAATAAAAGATAATAAATATTATTGCAAAAAATAGTAACCATTTGCCATAGTTATTACTCATAAAAAAGCCCCCCATATAGAATAAGACTAGTCTTATTATCTATATGAGGGACAAGCTTAAAAAATGAGATTATTTTTTTATTTATTACATCCGCAAATATTGGATATTTTTATATCCATTGTAAAGCTCGATACTTCATCCATTCCATCGTAAATTTCTTTTATTAAACTAAATATTTTTTCCTTATTTCCTCTTATCGTTGTTGATAGAATGCCTATATTATATTCTAATCTATAGGATTTTATAATATCAATAACTCTATCTACATCATTTATATAATCTTTACTCATAATTGGTATATAGGATATTTCACATGAAGTTATTTTTTCCATAGAGCACATATAAATCCACCTCTTTCCCTTTTGGAAAGCTTGATTTCATTTTCCATATTTATATCTTCTTCCTCAGAATTAGGCGGAATAAATAAACATTGTCCACTATCAACAAGTTTTTCTTCTTTGAGACCACATAGATCTTCTAAGGTCTTAAAATCGGCATATTTAAATACTGTATTTTTTTGAAATTCTTCACTTAAATACAACTGACCCCACTTACTATCTTTACTAATAGTTCCTATCAAAACCTGAGAGTTATCTCTAACCACTCTGAATATTTCATTTAACGCCTTACTCGGTTCCTTTATAAATTCAAAGGCTGCCATTGAAAAAGCTGCATCAAAGAGCTTGTCCTCAAACCCCAAGTTATAAACATCCATATTACAAAATTCAATATCCAGCCCTAACCCTTCAGCTTTTATCCTAGCTTGGTTAATCATTTCATCTGAAATATCAATACCAACTACTTTGCATCCCATCTCAGCCAACTTTATACTGAAATTTCCCGTGCCACAACCAATATCTAAAACCTTCATTCCCTTTTCAGGTTTAAAAAGCTTAAATGCTAAATCCGTTTCTACCTTATCAATAAAACTGCCAAGTTTAGTGTTATACCATGAATCATATCCACTTGCTTCTTTATTAAAAAAAGTCATCCCCCACAACCCCTTTATCAGTTTTAGATTCTCCAAGCATAAATCTATAGCATATTCATGATATCCTTTTTTATTTCGTTAAACCTCGATGTTGTAACGATTTCATTATTTCTAGGTTTGGGTAAATCAACTTTAATCTCCGCGCTAACCTTTGCTGGTCTATCTGATAGTATATATATTCTATCGGATAGAAATATTGCTTCATCAATATCATGGGTGATAAATAAGATCGATGCATTCAGACTTCGGAGAACATCTAAAAGCCAATATTGCATCTTTCTCTTAGTTATGGCGTCGAGCCCACCAAAGGGTTCATCTAAAAGTATTATGTCCTTCGAAAACATATATGTCCTCATCAAGGCCGCTCTTTGCCTCATACCACCAGAAAGCTGGAAGGGATATTTATCTTCAAATCCATCCAGCCCAAATATCTTAAAATATTCCTTAACAGTTTCTCTGGCTTTTTTCTTATTAGTTCCTTTTACTACAAAGGGTAATGCTACATTATCAATTATTTTTTTCCAAGGAAGGAGCAAATCTTTTTGATACATATAGCTTACCCTTCCACTCTTCCCCGTAAAGTCTTCATCCTCAATAAAAACATTACCCTTATCTGGCTTAATCAATCCTGCTATTATATTGAAGATTGTACTCTTTCCACTTCCACTAGGTCCAAGTATAGATACAAACTCATTTTCCCTTAAGTCTAAGGATACATTGTCCACAACTAAAATATCGCCAAAGCTCTTATATATATTTTCAATGTGAAGTTTATTTTTCTGGTAAATACTCATTTGTAAATGCCTCTTTTGCGTCTAATTTGTTTTCAAGTAGACCGTTGTCATTCATCCAGTTACCGAAGGTTTCCCATACCTCTAGCTTCATCTCTCCCCATCGCTCTACATCATTTTTGTATTCTCCTGCTAGATATTTTTGGCTAGCTACAGCTATCTCTCTATCTGTTTCGGGAGCGTGTTTTAACAGATACTCTACTGCTTCTTCGGGATTTTCTATTGCAAATTCATAACCCTTTGTAGCCGCTCTTAAGAATTTCTTAACTAATTCAGGGTTAGTTTCAATAGTCTTTTCATTTGTAATAATTACCGGCGTATAGAAATCTAGCTCTGGATCAACATCCTGTAATTTTATAAAATTTATTGGGAAATCTCTAACATCTGCAGCAATTCCATCCCAACCATAGAAAATCCATTGAAAATCTACATCATTTGTAACACTTGTAAAAAAGTCATAGCTTGCTATGTCGAATATTTCTAACTTTTCAAAATCTGCCTGATCTTTTTCCATTAGTGTCTTTAAAAAAGCTCTTTCTAAGTCAGTTCCCCAGCTTCCGTATTTCTTTCCTTCAAAATCCTTAGGATTCCTAATTTCCTTGTCGACCGGCGAAGCATATCCAGATGTATTATGTTGGATAATAGCTGCAACTGCCTTTATCGGTATAGGATTTTTCGAAGTTCTTGCCATAGTAACCTGCTCTTGAAAACTTACCCCAAATTCACCTTTTCCAGCTCCAACTAAAGCATTTGCATCTCCTTCTTGAGGTTGTACTATTTCAACCTCTAGACCTTCTTCCTCAAAGTACCCCTTTTCAAGGGCAGTATAAATACCTGTATGATTTGTGTTTGGAAGCCAATCTAGAATAAATGTTACCTTTTGTATCTCTTCTTTTACCTCTTCAGCCGCTTTTGGCTGAGTTTTTTCACTTTGGCATCCTGCTACTATTCCAATTAACAATATGATAGCCAATAGGCATATTCCCAATCTCTTCATGATCTTTCCTCCTAGCTTAACTATTCTGTTTCATTATTCCAAGGCATCAACATTTTTTGCATTATGGATACCAATTTAAATAATCCCATGCTTAATATAACTATCAAAAGTACAATAGCAAAAACCTTATCTAAGTAAAAGGATTTTTTTGCTCTCATCATATAGAGCCCAAGCCCAGCCTTTCCACCCATCCATTCTCCGATGAAGGCAGCCATTATACAGTAGGTAGCAGCAACCTTAAGTCCCGTAAAGAAATTTACCATTGAAGCAGGAAATTTTACTAATGTAAATATCTTTAATCTGCTAGCACCCATGGATTTCATTAGATTGATAAGGTCCCTATCTACAGAATCAAAGCCCTCTAGTAGACCTACTATTATTGGAAAAAAACATACTAATGTAACCACAATAATTTTAGGAAATTTCCCTAAACCAAACCACATAGCAAACAGCGGTGCTAGAACTAATATTGGTATAGTTTGAGAAACTACTAAGAGTGGATAGATAGCCTTCTTTAAGATAGCGATGTTGTCCATGAGTATTGCTAATATTATGGCTAAAGCAATAGACAGTATAAATCCATAAAAAGCCTCTGTAAGGGTCACTGCTAAATGAGATTTAATTTCTGGTAAAATCCTAAATAGTGTAGTAACCACATCTACCGGCGACGGCAGAATAAAGCTCTCAACAATACCCTTCTCAACAACAAAATACCATAGTAGAATCAATAATCCAGAAAACGTAATAGGAATAATCCTATCTTCTATATTTCCCAACTTTTTCATCCATAGTCACACCCTCAGGTTTATAATCAATTTTAACTACTGACGTAACTCTAGTAGCACCTTCCTTTGTACATATTTCCTGAGCCTTCTTTACAATCTCCAAGAGCTCATCAAGCTCTCCCTCCATAGTTGTCTCCATGGGCCCAACCTCATAGTTCACTCCTGTAGAATCTATATAGGCTATAACCTTGTCAACTACTTCATAAATCCTTTCATCTGGAACCCTTGGTAAAACCTGAAGACTTACATTTATTTTTGCCATATCAATTCTCTCCTTTCAAAATTATATAAGTTACGAAAAATCTATTACATTCCAAAGACTTACTATCCCTAGAAACGTTGGCTGCTAAATCTCCAGAATGTGAGATATTTATCGTATTATATATAGAAACCCTTATCCTGAACTGGATAAGGGTTTTTAACTGCCATAGTAATGCTAAACTAATAAGACAATATTTTCCCTCCGCTGGCATTATCCAGTTCAGGTACTATGAGTCGAAGCAGTACAGCTTCCTCTCAGCCGGATTTACCCAGCTCCCCATTTTTTATATTTAACTTCTTTAATCATTTTACAACTAAATACTCAAAAGGTCAAATATATAGAGTTCATATAGCAGAACTTAATTTAGACATATCAAAATACTCGATGTTTCTGGGAGGTTTTGATGTGTCTAAATTAATAGTTCTACTTGAATCTCTATATTGAGTTCATATAGTAAAACTTAATTTATACAGGCACAAATACTCAGTGTTTTTGAGAGTTTCAGATGTATATGAATGATAGTTCTTCTTCGATTTCTGTAAATAATCAATATTAATTCTTATAAATTATAAATATTAAAATCTACATAAAAAATCCTGAACATCTTTTCTATACATTTCAGCCATAGTCAACATTACCGGATGTCTTCCTTGGGAATATAAAAGCAGCTTCGAATTCTTGATTTGCTTACATATTTCACCCATGCTCATTACAATATTTGGTATCAGATCATCATTTAGACTTCCAATTATTAGTACAGGACACTCGATTTTATCTAATCTCCCATTGAATATACTTCTTCCATTTTGAGAAAATCTCTCTATCATTTTTGTGTCAAATTTAATGACTCTTTCCCAATCATCACCGTGGGCATATCTCCAAAAGTCCTTCATACCTTCGTTCAACTGTGCTCTACCCCTAATAACTTTTTCACTCACGGACTTTGTTATATATTCTCCTACTAAGCTATCGGCCACTACTAATTGAACCTTTTCTGGAGCCAATATTGCCATGCTTAATCCGATTAGCCCACCGCCGCTACTGCCAATCACCTTGTATTTTTCTATTTTTAATTTTTCCATAAGATTTACTATCATTAAACCATTTTCATGCCAGAAATTATCTGGTACTTCATCTGTCCTTTCTGATTTACCATACCCAATATAATCAGGACATATCACTCTATATTTTTTTGAAAAATACTCTATATCCCCCATATGTACCTCTGAACTTGACGTATTACCAGGTAGCAATATTATTACTTCCCCTTCTCCAGTGTCCCTATAAAATACTTTTTTTCCTTCATAGTTATAGTCCATACAACTCTCTCCCCTTGTAAATTAATAATATAGGTTTAAACTTAAATACACCCAATCCTTAACCGCAGCAAAATATTCCCGAATCATATAGTTGACTCTTTTCCCCATGGGACTTTTACTTGCAATTCCAAAAGACTTTAGTCCAAGGCTCTTGCATATCATCTTTGCCCTAAACATATGGTAATCACTTGTAACAATAAGAACCTTTATATCTTCATTATTATAAATTGTATTTATTATCCTTTTACTAAATACCATATTTTCTATTGTAGATGTAGATTTGTCTTCATATATTATCCTATCGTTACTAATACCCCTGCTGTTCAAATATCTTCCCATAGCCTCAGCTTCAGATATCAATTCATCCTTCCCCTGCCCACCGGATACAATCACCTTAACATCATTTTTTCCCTTTAGATATTTTAAACCCTCTTGTAGTCTACCCTCTAATCTCTTTGAAACCTTGTCCCCATTAAGTCCAGCCCCTAGGACAATTACATAATCTATCTTCTCACCCATATCAACCTTTGAATTCAGTTCAGTTGATAATAGGATCTCAACTACTATAAAAGAAATACAGAACAAGATAAAAGAAACTATTAGCATAAGTCGAAATCTCTTTAGCACTGTATGTTCATATCTATAATAGATTGCATCTATAATAATAAAGAGAGCTAGGAATATCCAAATTACTAATGTGAAAATCGTAGAGAATATAAATCCTAAAAATACAAGTTCAATAATAATCACCGCAGTAAGAATCAAGAATACCATCCTTAAGCTATTGCTTAATAAGTTCTTTTTCATCATTTTGTAACTACCTACACTTTCTCTTCTAATTCTTATATATACTTTTCTTACATTCTATAGCTATTAATTACCGTCTATAAGCAGAATAAAACCTTAATGATTAGGCCCTACAATATACTTCTATATCATTATTTTCTGTATCTTTAAATTCCAGTACTAAGTTATCACCGATTTTTGTTAATGGAAATACTATTTCAGCTTGAAGATTGTCTAATTTTTTTTGAAGTTCCTCCATATCTTCTACTTCAAAACTAAGTAGACAGTTATCTCCATATGTGACCTTTTCATTAACTTTTTCATTACAAAATAAACATAGTCTAAACCCTTTAAAATCAAATACACTAAGTATCTCCGCCCTTATATCAACAGTCTGTCCTAAGAATGCTTCATAAAAATTTATGGCCCTATCCATATCCTTAACACATAGGTATGCAGAGTTCAATTTCATTTCCATTATTGTCGCCTCCATGTCATTTTCTTAGATTATAACAAATCTAATCCGACACCAATGTGTCATATTTCTTTAATTCCTCTACATTTTTGCTGTTTTATATAAATTCTATCTTTACGAATGCTTCTAACCCTTATATGTTATACTAAATGAAAATAGTAAAATTTATATAATCAAACCATTTGCAAATGAAAGCGAGGGCGATATGATAATGTCCAAACTAGCTGTAATATTCATATGTATTATGATAGCAGTTGCACAATTCCTTAGCCCTGTTGAATATAACTGGAAAACTAACACCATTAGCCATCTTGCATCACAAGGCTATAATAATAAAGTCATAATGCAAATAGGCTTTATTGGCTTTGGCCTATTGTTATCATCTGGATTGATAATGGAAATGATACAGGATAAAAGAATTAATCTTCTTTACATCCCAATTATAATTTATGCATTAAGTATTATGATCACAGGCTTTTTTTCTGCAGAACCCTTCCTCGAAGAAATCAACTTTTCAAAGGATGAAGCCCTCATACATTCGATTTTTGCCACAATAGCAGGAATCTCCTTATCCATGGCTGTATTGATGTATTTTATAAAGGCAGATTCAATTAAATTGAAGGCGGTTCACTTTTCATATCTAGTGTTTATAACTGGTGTATCAATGCTGTTTGGAACCTTTCCTGCTTATCAAGGGATTACTCAGAGAATCTTATATTTAGGAAGTTTTACTTGGATTCTATTTTTCATGTGATAAGCTTAGTTCTTTCATTTACATAATCTATCAAAATAGCTTTTTCACACTCTGGTATATCTTCAACAAGACGTGCAGCGGCAACGGGTAATTCCCACCCTTTAATTTCCTCAATACTAATATCACATATTCCTATATAGTGTTTAATATATTCTGAGCAAAATTTTCTTCTTACAACATCTACAATTTTCCTTTCGAGTAATGACTTATCTTCTGGAAGTGATGCATACTTAAATATTATTGAAGTCCTTGCCACATCAGCTGCGGGATTTCCTATCGTAGCATCCATCCAATCAATGACAATTTCCTTATCACCGGATATTAAAATATTTTCAGGATGGAAGTCTCCATGGCATAATATACTATCATCCGGTAGTTTTTCTAAATATTCATAGATTTTTTCCTTAATATCTTCTGTTAATAAGTCCGTTGATTCAATTCTTTTTCTAATCCTGCTTTTCTGACTGGGCAAATTGGCATCTATTTTCTTCTGTATTCTTTTATGCATCTTCGCTAGTCTTTTAGCTTCATTTACTAAAGCCCAGGGCTTTAGTAATATTGACTTTATCATCGTATGACCATAAACTCTTTCGGAAATAATACCAAACCTATTTTCATATTCAATAAGTTCAAAAACCTCAGGAGCAGGTATATTAACTTTAAGAATCTCCCTGTTCGTTCTAAACTCATTTTCAATAACCTTTCTCTGGATACCCTTCCTATATAATTTTAAAACCCTATCATTTCCCCATTCGTAGACTTCTGCAGTCCTTCCTTCTCCGATTAATCTTCCTATTGACATATTTCCCCCTAAGACTATTTGTATGGCTCTTTAAAATCCATTACTTCATTATATTAATATCCATTGAAATTTAACTTTCCTCTCATTTTCAACCAATCTTTCTTGCAACTATATGTAAATGTTCAGTAGCATCTCTATATTGTTTGTACTCACATGTTTCCACTGCCACCTTAACTAAATTATTATATACTTCTTGATTATCTTCATATAGCTTTATAATCTCATTTTCTATACCTGACAAGAAGCCTTCGGCTCCGGCATAACTTATTATTTCAAAATCACTACCTTCGACTTCTTCTATTGCCCTTGGAGGAGTTGAGAAATATACCTCTGTAAAACTCCTCTCTGCACTAAGATTTTGTTCGCCTAAATATCCATAAACATTATTTATATCACTAAAAACCTCACTAAACTCAGTGACTCCAGCCTTTAAAATTCCCCATGAATTTAAATACGCGATCAATACTATGCCGTTATTCTTAAGAATTCTCTTAGTATTGTCCAACACTTTTTTTCTACTGCTATTATCTAATAAGTGGTACATAGGTCCCATCAATAATATAGCATCATACTTTTCATCTTCTAAAATGTGCAAATCAATTGCATCATTACATATATATTCTTCTGCCTTAAGATCTAAATGTTCAATTCTTTCCTTTGCAATATCAAGTTCATTTTGCGATAGCTCCATTAATGAGACTCTATACCCCTTTTTTAATAATTCTATTGAATATCTCCCTGGACCTGAACCAATATCTAAAATGTGGCCTTCTTTAGGAAAATACTTTTCTATGAGATACATTGTACTTTTAAATTCAATATTGCTGTATGGATTACTTAATCTCTTTAATTCAGTTTGGGCATTGTTGTCATAATATTGTTTTACAATTTCACTCATTTACTATCACTCCATTGTCATTATAGTCCATAGGATTAAAGTCCATTAGAATATTTTCTCTAGATAATATTATCTTTTCTTCGCAATAAAGAATATATCTGTGTATTCATTTGTTATTGCAGCATTGGGGTTCTTCCTGTGATTATACTCCATTCTTTCTAATCCTTCTTCATACTCGCTGTCGCTTATTATAGTAATTGCTGAAATATCTCTATTATAAGCGTAATTCATCAGGTTGGATATTTTCGTTTCTTTCATTCTATATTCTAATTGAATTTCCACTTCAAATCCTCTTGCAGATAATTCCTTAAAAATCAATTCTTTTTGCCAAAATCTTTTCAAGTCTTCATAATAAGCCGATGGAAAAAACTGATATACCCACCACTTTGGCATTTCATGTATTGCTATATTATGCATTTTAAAAATACCATCTTTTTTTATCACTCTAGCTATTTCATCTAAAACCCTGGGTTTATTTTCAAAATGATGAAATGCATAGTTGTTTGAAATAAAATCAAAATAGTTTGAATCATATGATAGTTCTTCTGCAAAACTATTCTTAAATAAAACATTATCTACCTTAGTCCTTGCCCTATTAAGCATCTCTTTTGAGGCGTCTAATCCATGCCACTCAATGTTTATATCTTGAAAAAATTTTACTTGCTTATCTAAGTATATGCCAGTTCCACATGCTAGATCTAGAACTACGATTCTATCGCTATTGCAATTATTAACACATTGTTCTAAATCATAATCCAGCTTAATATCTTGTCTGAATTTATTCTTATCATACCGATCGGCTATACTAGAATAGTCAGTTTGCTTCATTTAGCTGACCTCCTTTGATATTCATCACTTCTTTTCCATAAGGACTTACATATCCCAACATATTTATCTTTGGGATAATTCCTTTATTACATGTAAATTCTATACTTTACACATTTTTCCTTCATAGCAAGAAAAAAAATTATAGTTTTTGAAAAACTATAATTTGAATATATCGGATTCTATTAATGGTTAATATTCTCATTTTTAATAGCTAATGACTTAATCTTCTTTTTTTATAAAAGTATTTTCTAGACTCAATAGTTCCTAACTTATCGTATATATAGAAACCTAATCTCATATACTTCCACTTAAGCCTGTGCAGTTATTGGATATTTAAACTTGGTAGTAATATCTATCGATAAGGGTTTAACAAAAAAAGCATCATCAGTTTCGGAAAAACTGTACTTGGCATCGATATCCAGAAGGTCCGGGGTAAAATGGAAAACTACTTTTTTTGTATCTTCAGTAATGATACCCTTTAAAAGGTTATAAAAATCAACAGCTTTTTTGCTGATTATATCATATATATGTAGCTGCTCATTTTCAATTTCATATATAACAATGGCGTCCTCATCCTCTAGATAGTAGATATTATCATAAAAAATATTTACACAATACCATAACAATATATGCTCACCATTTTCAACTCCAAACACATTAGATATTGGTGTTCTTTCAGATGCAAATTTATTTATTTTGCTTAAATCATTAATATTTGTCATATCTAGCTTTCTTATTTTAGCAGATTTATCTTTAACCGTATTTATATCCATTGAATATTGGGTTTCATGTAAAGATTTAAAACCAAATTTAGGATAAAAGTCTAAAACGCTGTTATTGGCAAATAAATATATAAAGTCATGGTTTTTCTCATGTTCATCTAAAATAATATTAATCAATTTTGCCGAAAGCCCTCTCTTCCGATAATCTGGATGGGTCATTACTGTTCCAATTTGAAGAGATTTTTTCTTCTTCCCCTCTAAAATCATATCCATTTTGCTTATTGAAACATTTGCTACTATTTTATTTCCATGGGCATAGGAATAACAAATATATCTATCATTCCAAAGGCCTTTTTGATACCATTTTTCAAAATCTATACCGAATGTAGTATTAGCTAGTTCATTAAAGTTTAATCTGTATTTTTCAATGTCTTTATAATCATATATTAGTTCTAAATTATTCATTTTTTCACCCTCATTATAGTTTATTCATAAAGTTATTTATAGTATTTATAAAGATTTCAAGGTCAGGTTCAAATAGATTGTGATCAGATTGCTCTAGTATTACTATTTCTTGATTATCAGTTGATTTAGAATATTCTTTACACATCTCATCGGACAAGACTGCCCCTTCCTTGCCTCCTCCTAAAATTAGAATAGGAGATTTAATTCTATGTAAATCATTCCAAAAGAGCTTTTCTTCAGATTCTTTTTGTATACCTTCAAGTGCATGTCGCTTCATTCTTTCTAGTGCCTTTTTCCCCCTCCATGAAGGTAAATCAACAAACCAGTCAACCCACTGTTCCGGCAGTCTTGTATGCATAGCTGGATAATCACCGATGATTAGACCTTTTAGTTTATAGTGATATTTCAATGCATATCCAAACATGTAGGAAGTGCCTCTCGAATACCCCATTAAGATGAATTCGTCTAAATTTATTTCATCAATAACTCTTTCAATATCTTGTATATGATCTTCTAATGAATAGCCTGTTTTTGGAGAATCACTTTGTCCTCTACCTCTTAGTGAGATGACAATACATTTTCTATTCTTTAATCTATACATTATTTCACGATAATCTTCGGCTGACTCAGTTAGCCCGGGGACAATAATCAAAGGTGTCAACATACTCTTCTCTGGTTCACTAACTAAATAATTGATATTTACTCCTCTGTTGATTACATTACCTTCTAAAATCTTCATTCTCGATCCCCCCAATATAATTTTACCTAATTAATTTCTTCATAGCTCTATCCTGCCATCATATAATAGTAGAGCTTCTGACTCTTTATACTGTCTATTCATTGCCTCGGTTTCTAAATATGTCATAAACAGCTTTTCTACAGGCGATGCCATCTTAACTAGGTACGAATTTTTGTACTTACTTTCTCTATCAAAATCACTGAACGCTTTAGCTACCTCATGACTAAATGTACAAGGCAAATATGTCCTATGTATCTTCTTCCATTGCTTTTCACTAGACATTCCTCTGTAGAGAACTACTTCTTTTATATTTAGCACACTAAAATATGCCCTTATAAAAGCCAATCTACTGATTAAATATTTACATCTATTTTCTTTATCTCCTAACCCCTTAAAAATATCCTTTGTCCTCGGTGCTTTCCCTTGATATGATACCAGCCCCATCTCTGCAAGAATAATGCTCATACCCTTTATCCATTCTCCTGAATTAGGGTTTAGTACCATTGTTTCAGCTGTTTTCCTTTCTTCTTCAACCATACCTATAGATTCCATATAGCTTATCAAGTCTTTTGCTAGCAATTCTGAACCTTCACATGATGAAAAATTAATTCTATCTTCATTTTTTAGAAACAATGAGTTCGCTTTCATCCATTCTCTTATACTTTCCTTTGTCTTTTCGATCTCTCTTTCTGTATCATACCTATCTTCAGTTTTTGCTTCTATTATGATTTCATTTTCATATTTTTTTATTAGTTCATTGATTTCTTCAATTTTTCTCTTATTTAATCTGTTCGAACCTCTTTCAAATTGAAAGTTTTTAATATTTTCAGCTGGCAAGTCCCAGTATTTCCCCGAGTCTTCGTATTTCGTGATCCTCCATCTAAACATTACACTGTCTTCAAAGTATTTTTCTATAATTCCTGTCGTTCTTCTCCCATCCAATAATCTACAACAATTACCCTCTACTAAAAAAGAAATATCTCCAATGATAAATTCATCATCGGATTTCATATTGTTATCGTATTCATGAATACTCAATATTTATCACCTCTAGCTTAAGTGTTGATAATGCTTGACATCCTTTATAAGTATTCAAGTTCTAGTCCCACCCCTACTTCAACAACATCCACAACTCTTGACAGTTGTATTTTGGAGTTTAAATCTGTACAGTGGCAAGCATGTATTTTTTTTACATTATTATTTTCAAAATATTTAAGGGTTCCTTCGATTTGCTTTTTAGAAGGATTCAGCAGATGAAACCCTCCTATAATATCAAGTATCCTATCTTCATTACATAATTCTTTAGCATATTCAATTATATTGCAAATTCCAGAATGTGAACATCCTGTTATGATCACTAAACCTTCCTTTGCTCTATAAACAAGGGCAGTATCATCCATTATATAATCATCGGTTTCTATATTATCAATAACTGTAGTCCCTATGGGATTTTTAGCTTCAAAATCATTATTTCTTCTTATTTCTCCCAAATAAAGCAAATTATCAGTTATCCATAGGGACTCTTTTTTTCTATGAACTTTAAAATACTTTTGTAATTTTTCTAATGAGAATGGTATTCCAATTTGTTCATTCTTAACATTTTTATCAAGAAAGGCATGTGGATGCCCTATTAGCTCTGGCAATTCATAGATGAATTTTCTATAGTAATATTGCATTAAGCTCAATAGTCCCCATGTATGATCTGAATGTCCATGGGATAAAATGATCTGATCAATAGCATGTAAATCTATATTCATTAGTTGGCTATTTTTAATTATTACATCTGAATAACCTACATCAAATAGAATTTTAGTATCATTGTCCTCTATATAGAACGAAAGCCCCGGCTCACCATAATAATATGTATCAATTAATGTATTATTGTCGATCAAAACCTTCAACTTCAAGTATACCGCCTCCTTACTTTTTTAGTTCTTTTCCCTATTGATAATTGCTGCAAATGTACCTTTTGATACGCAATTCACCAACTTCTACTACCTATAAGTACAATTTAAATGTTACATCTCCCAATTGACGATCAAGCTTACAAGAAATATCAAAGTACTGCCCCTCAGTAAAATAAAAACTATAACCCAGATCTGTTGTAGAAATAATTACATATTTCCTTTCTATGTATTTAAAGTTAATGTTTAACTTTAATCTCCAAATCCAGTTTTCCAAATAAGTTCAAAGATACTTTAAGTTGTACATTAACTTGAACCCAGACTAGTTTCCAAAAAATCTATTTAATTAATCTCATTTCCATCACTAAAAAAGTCATATTTTCATCTAACTTTTTTCTTTCAAAGGCTGCAGTTTTTCTAAACCCTATTCTCTCATATACTCTTATTGCTCTCTTATTGAATGAAGCTACCGTTAAGCGAAATTTCTTTGCTAAAAATCTTTTTTGTACAAATTCTAATCCTTTAAGGAAAAAATCATAACCTTTCCCTTTGCCGCAAAAATCGGGTCTAATTCCTAAACCTATATCTATAAAGCCTGTATCATCATATGCCCTGTATTGATTACCCACCGGTACTTGTGCTGCGGGGCCAAAGCAATAGAAACCAACTAACTTGCTCTTTTCATCTAATACTACAAAGTAAGATCCCTCCAGTAATTCCTGTATAAATTCATCACTTGTATTTCCATTATAGATATTGTATGGTTCTTCATAAGTCCAGTTTGAAATATCTATTGCATGACCCTTACTCATCTCTTTTATGAAAAAATTCATTATCTACCACTTACCCTTCATAAAGACTTAGGCCTCTTAACAAACTTCTTCTGATGTCAGTTTCTTTGTTACACGTAAATTCTATACTTTACACATTTCCCCTTCAAAATAACAAAAAAATTATAGTCTATGAAAACTATAATATACATATATCAACCCCTACCAAAGTACATTCTCCATTGATTAAAAACTAACTTTTCCCTAATTTTGTTTTTATTTCTTTCCAATCCCATTTTTCCATTTCGCTTTTAACCGTCGGGTGAAAATCGAAATTCAGTATATCATCTTCCTTAATCCATCTATAATCAATATGTTCCTCTGATAGTTGTACATTTTGTTTAGCTGTCATACATAAAAAATTTATACCTACCAATTGAGTATTTTTTTCTCTAAAAAAAGTCCATACATTTAATGGGCAGATTGGTTCTATTCTTAACCCTGTTTCTTCCTTTATTTCCCTTAGCAACGTTTCTTCTGGTTCTTCTCCAAACTCCATTCTACCACCTGGCAGCTCCCAAAAATAAATCTCTCCCCGAGATTTATCTGACCTTTGAGTTATTAAAAATTCATCATTTCGGAATATTAAGCCCTTAAGAGCAACGCAGAATTTCTTCTCTTCCTTCATAAAATTCACTCCATAACATAATTGATGTATGTTTTTCAGACAACATCAATATTTTCCTTAGTCTTAAAAGCTATTACCTATTTATATGTATACAACCTAATTTCTCATAAAATCTCCTTGCATCTATATTCACTTCTAGTAATCAAAGTGGTCTTTTCCTTATTTTCTAGATCACTCATTAATTTTTTCCAAAAGTATCCCATCTTCCCATTTCCCATTTATTTTGATAACTTGTCTCGTTCTTCCAATAAATTGAAATCCATTTTTAATCAAAGCTACTTGTGAACCAATATTGGCAGGTGATGTTCCAGCTTCTATTCTATGTAGGTCATATTTGTTGAAAGCTTCATCTACAGCTAGTCTAACTGCTTCAGTGGCGTATCCGCATCCATTGTGTTTCTCTCCAATTCTGTATCCTATCTCTGCTTTTTGAAGTATTCCCTTCACAATTGAAAATAAGTTTACCCTTCCTACTAATTCTCCAGACTTTTTCCTAATCAGATACATATAGCAAAACCCTTGCTCCTGTTCTTTTTCGATTTCATCTAGAATTTTCTCAAGATTATTTAATGAATAATACTCATCTGATCTAGCAGGAATAATTGATTCAAAAAATTGCCTATTTTCCTCCTCGAATTTCAATAATTCCTTTGCATGTGATTTTGATACCATTTCAATCGTTATCTTTTTCATTCCTTCTTCTCCCATGTATTTTATTCTTCAGAAGTTTATTTCAGTTTGAAATAAAGTAATAAAGCGGATTGTTCACATTATCTAAATCTCTTCCCATTGCAGCTTTACAATTTTCGAGTTATTAACATCGAGCAAAAAAGTCATCCACATCCTTGCTTACTTCTTCTGCTGATGGGCTAGTAAGAATAACATGCCCTGAATTATTATAATGCTTTAAATTTTTATCATTAGAAGCTATTCTATTAAAAATATGTTTTGCGCTTGTTACCCTTACCGTATCATCATCCTTTGCTTGTACAATGAATACCGGACACTTCACTTGCCTTATTTTACTTTTCGTTATACCCAAAAGTCTCCTAAAATTATATAATGCGGACATAGGAAATTTTCCACTTGATACCATATATCTTCTTATATTTTGAAAATCCTTTGTTCTAAAGTCCTCGATTATATTTCGCAAAATATTCTTCATATCCCAATAATAGATAGGGGTATTTAATGTGACCAATCCATCTACATCATATTTTTCACACAGATTAATTCCTATTAATCCTCCCATTGAAAAGCCTACAATAAATACCCTACTTGAATTCTCTTTTAGCCTAATAAAATCTTCTTCAGCTGATCTAATCCAATCAGTATAAACTACACCCATTAAATCTCTTCTTCTCCCTGTATGCCCTTTAAGTGATGGACACAAAATATTATACCCCTTGGTCTTTAAATATTCTGCTAGATATCTTACTTCTTCATAATCTCCTCCAAAGCCATGTATAAGTAAACATCCTATATTATTAACCAATTTGGACTCTCCTTTTATGCTATATCAAGCTGTAAGTTAGTTTTATCTGTTCTTTTTGTTACATATTATAATGTAAAATCAGATATGCAAACTTTTATTACTTCTTTATATTTTTCCCATTGTAGTTAATATTTCTAGACTCAATATAATTTTGGGTATAGGGACATGTTAATATACATACTCCACATAGACTTTGATTTATACCTGCTAAACCACTACGTCTTCTAGCCTCTTTTCTACAATCAATAGCATTATAATAGTCTTCTCTATTCTTTCCTATATCCCAATTGATCCCTTCGATAACTCCACCTGGACAATTCTCTTGACATATATTACATTTACCGCATTTTGATTCATTAATAGGTTCTCCTACCTCTAATTGTGCATCTGTTAACACTGATGTCAATCTGATGGCAGAACCGAACTCTTCTGTGATAAGCAAAGCACACTTCCCTATCCACCCTAGTCCTGAACGAGTTGCAACTGTTTTGTGGGGCAACCTGCTTCGGAGATCATCGCCATAGGTAACCGTGGTAACTGTCTGTGGAATAGCCTTATAGCCTTTCACCTCTAGGTTTTTTGCCACTTGAATTGCTAGTTGATCAAGCTCATTATTTACCTTATTATATTCATTATGATATTCATGAGTAACACCAAAATTGATATTATTTATTACCTCTGGATTCAAAGCAATACCAATTGAAATCCCATAGTCCAATCCTTGCCTATTCTCATAGGGTATTTCTCTTAAATCTGCAAACCTAACTATTGAGGCCCCATTATTTAATAATAAGCTTTGAAGCTCCTTATTTAAATCCAACTTCTATTCCCCCTTCACTATTATTTCTCACGAATAAACTATTTCTTTCTATTTTTTAATCTCCGTACTCCACCATAAATAAAAACGCCTCCAAATATCGCTTGCCCTATAAAAACTCCTGGAACTACTCTGCCAGTAATTATAAACACAGCTAGCATTATAAAATTACATATTCCAATAACAATAAGTAAAATTGGATATTTACTCAATTGACTTAGTGGTCTCTGTGTATGCCCTGTACCCATATAGTATCCAGGATTATATTGATTATCCTGCCACTCTTTAATTCTATCTACCTCTTTTTCAAACTCATTAGTTTTTTTAGTAGGCACCATAACCATCTCCCCAAAAACTATTATTAGTAGGTATTCTTACCGAAATATTTTACAAAGCTAGTTTTTCTCTAAGTTCGTTGAAGCACTCTTCCTACTCTTCATTATCTATAATTATCAAAATGCTTTTAAGCTACAAATTTTTCTCCTTCTGAGTTTTTAACATAATATACTAAATGTCTATTGATATCATGATGACCAATAGCTCTAATTTCTATTGGATTATCAACTACTTTCAATATTACTTTATTGATATTCTCTCTATAACGCTGAAGCATAATATCCTCCTAGCTTTTAACTGCTCTATGACCAATCTCTTTCAGTATTTTTGACATATAACCTGACATTTCCACACTTCTTACATAGATCAGCATAAAATAGCTCCACTTTCGGAATAGCAAACGCCAAATACTTTAAACCAGTCTTTGAATCTCCGCTTCCAACGGTTAATCCCCTTTCAATATTTGTTGAATTACAATTAGGACACTTCCTCACAGAATCTCCTCCCCTTTGAAATCAAACAATTTCTTTTTCATACTCAAACAAATAAAACCCATTTTCTAGCGGCTTAGTTTCTCCTACTTTTTCAAATCCCATTTTTTCATAAAAATGATGATTTCTATAACTTAAATAGGGCGTATCTAAAGACCATTTTGCTGCTTGTGGAAATTCTCTCTCAATGAATTTCATAGTTTTAGAACCTACTCCTTTATCTTGATAATCTAAGCCTATGTATATTGCACTCAATCTAAAATGACCATTCCCTTTATCAATTACTGTTAACCCTCCGATAATTTTATCATCATCAAGTATTTTATAACAAAACCTCTTCTCGATTATTTCCTTCTCCTTTTCTACTGAATCATATCCAGTCGGTCCAAATCCATATAAAGATACTTCTTCACTAAATGCCCTTACTTTTACTCCTACAAGTTCCTCCGCATCACATATATCTGCTTTTTCAAAGTGTATCATTCTTATACCTCCAAATATATACTTCTATTTACGCCACTTTTCATTTTTATAGAATTTACATTTTAATAAATAAACAAGTTCATAGTCTGCTATCTCTTGTAGGTTTTCATCTGGATTATCATAAAACTCATTGCTCAAAGAACTCATAACAGAGCTTTTACTTTGATCTTTATAACAGATACTTGCCAATACAATCTCATTATCATTTATTAAAATATTTTCAGAGTTATTGGTTCCCCATGTCTTGGCAAATACAGCTTCATCATCTGCATTATAATCTTGAGTTGATCTACCTGTACATAATGCACTATCAGATTTAATAGATATGGTCCAATCGCTCTTCGTTTTTTCGTCTTCTTTTACCCCTACTAAAAACATACCTTCTTTTGTCATTGATAATCCTGCTGATAGCCTCCCTCCATCGGAGACCTTTTCTCCAAGCTCGTATCTTTCTACCCAAATTTCAAGCCATTCATAGCTATCATCTACATTGAAATCAAAAACAAAATATTCATCACTTCCTATAGATAGAAACATCTTTTCCCTATCCGTTAGTGTTATTTCAGAAATCACATTAGTATTTGGCTTTTTATTTTCAGTACATGACGTTAAAGATAAGATAAATGCTATTATAATCAACATTGATATTAGTTTTTTCATCTCACTATCTCCCTGTCAAAACTAGTCCTATTCAAGCTCCGATGCACCTACTACTCCTGATTCCATTATTCTAAATTCTTTATTAGCACAATCTATCTCTGCTTCTACCCCATAGGGTAAAATACATATTGGTGATGCATGACCAAAGTTCATATTGTACATAATTGGCAGGTCATCTCTCTTAGCTTCATCCCTTATGACTCTTATATATTCTTCTTTGTATTCTTCATAATATTTTTCATCTTGAGGTTTAGCTATAATCAAACCTCTTATTTTCTCTAATATCCCTACAGCGTTAAAGGCTCTAAGATACCATCTTATGTAATCTGGCGTAGGTTTATCTTCACTAGTTTCTAAAAATAAAATCTTATCTTCCCAATCTTTCAATTCTGGCCATAGCTCCGTACCCCTTAGCCAATCCACAACTTCTATACAACCGCCTATCAGTTTACCCTTAGTTTTGCCTTTGCCTTGAATGATTTCATAACCTCTTTTTTCATTATTTAATGATCTTTTTATCTTACTATTCTCTTCTTTATCCCATGTCAGCCATTCAGAAGTCCAATACTTACTCGATTCTATTTTTCCTATCTCTGTAGCATCAAATAATACTTTTTTAATCCACTTAATTGTATAATCATGCATTTCTACATTTTCAGCAAATTCAGCAAGAACACTAGGACCATGAAAGCTTGTAAGACCAGCTTTATAACACATAAAATGATTTACCGTTGTATCAGAATACCCCATAAATATTTTAGGGTTATTTTTTATAACATCATAGTCTATGTATGGTAGCAATCTTAAGGTATCATCACCACCAATATTAGAAAATATGGCTTTTATTTCTTTATCCTTAAAGGCATTCATCATATCCTCTGCCCTCGCCTCAGGATGTTCACTTATATATTTACTCCCCTTCAAAGTATTTGACATTTCTACGACCTTAAGACCAAATACCTCTTCTATTCTTCTTTTTCCTATTTCATATCTATGCCTGAACTCTTTGTCCCCGGCACCTCCCCAAGATAAACTTACTGTGGCTACTTTATCTCCTCTTTTTAATTTCGATGGTTTTATCATACTTAACGACCTCCTTGTGTCAACGTAATATTATGTAAAAGAACAAAGTCCTCTATGAAGATTTAAAAGAAAGATTTTGTTGAAATATATAATAAAAACTCATGAGCATCGAACCCCTTCGTTTTGGTCAGATTTTTCTTCGAAAAATGACCTCAATGAAAATCTTAAAACTATCCATATTTTTTTAAGATTTATGATTTTCTATATGTTAATAAAAGAAGGTCTAAGCATCTAATTCCTTCTTTCCAATACTAAATCTTATATAGCTGTTATATTTCTCCTTTTAATTTACAGTTCCTTCAAAATAAATCATAATTTTCTATTACAATTTTTTTCATATAGGACTTATTGTACAAAGTTTAAGTATTGTTATTTTCAATTTTAAAATAAAAAAAGAATACAACAATTGCTATTCTCCTATATGCATAATATGTTCCACGTTTTCTGATAAACTTAAAATTTTAGACTTAATAAAGGTTGGATAAACTTCAATATCTTCTAGTTCATTTATGTTAAACCACCTAAATATTAGACCCGTGTCTTCTTCTGTCCCATAAAATTGTTCTTTATAAAGAATTTTAGAATCATTCTTAAACTTCATTAGGTAACAAAGAGACATCTCATGATAATTTCTTTTATCAAATTCGAAAAAATTCTCTACAACCCACAACAATCTTTCTATTTCAATTTCTTCATCAATCTCTTCTTTCATCTCTCTAATCAATGTATGTTCACTAAACTCATTAAATTCATTTCGTCCACCGGGTAAAGCCCAAAAACTATCTTTCTCCATTCTATGCAATAAAATCTTGTTGTTATGTAGTGCAATTCCTGCGATTCTCAAGTTGAATCTGTTATTACCTCTATCAAAGCAGATCATTATTCTCCTCCGTTCCTATCATAAAAATGTATTCTATAGCTTTAAAGCCCTAAAACCAATACTTACAAATGAGTTAATAAATCAAGTCCTCCCTATATCTATGAACTACTTATTATCTTTTTCCAATATTAATATTCTTTAATATTTCTAGAGCTACTTGTTCTTCATCTAATTCGTCAACGCATATATGCTTCATAAACATTTCTTTCGAAAAGGCCTCTAAACACGTTTCTATTCTTCTGTATGTCCATCCACCAAATTTATCGCCTCTTTTTCTAAGTCTAAATTGTATAGTCTCGTATGTTCCAGTGAGGCAAAAATGATACAAGTCCGTATCTAATTCCTCTAAGTTTTCTTTAATGTATTTAAAGTTCTTTTCTTTATATATAGTCATTGGGATGATGAGATTTTTTTCGTATTTTTTCTTTAATTCTTGTGTTGTATGTACGACGAGAGTCTTCCATATATCTATGTCTTGAAAATCATCGGTATCTTCTGTGACCCTGCGTACCATGAACCCAACTTTTTCAGGATCAAAAACTAAACTATCCTTTATTCTTTTAGATAAAATATTTGATGTTGTAGTTTTTCCTGCTCCAAATGCACCATTTATTAGGATTATTATTACAATTTCCCCTCTAATTTTATCATCGGTACAAAAACTTCAATATATCTCCTCTGCTTGTTACTCTCCATGTGTTATGTGAAGTTGATTTTATTCTATAAATCATGCTTTCTTAAAAAAGCCTTTACTCTTTTCTTAGTCTTAGGGCTCACACTTCGAGATTGTGATCTGATGAATTCTACAATGATATCCTTATTCGCTGTACTTTCATATGCTTCATCTAAAGCTTCTATAACATCACTCTTCAATAATTCTTTTTGTTTTTCTGGATATGTACAAATTTTGTCTACGTCTAATAGTAGGTCAACAATTTGTTCTTCATATTTTTTTTGTTTTTAAGAACCTTCTTCATGTTCTTTACAAAACACTGTGCTGTCATAAACTTCTCATCATTGAAGTGCTGAATATAGCTTTGAAATATATTAGAAAATAAACTCTTTTCATCTACTTTAGTTAGATTCGCAATAATTGTTAGTCCAATATCTCTGTGATATGAGTTCTTATGATCAAGTAGAGAAGCAAAATCATTCCAGTACTTATAGAACAATTCAGGCTTTTCATCACTTGCCTTTGAAATTATATAATAACAGTGGTAATAAACCATTATGTTTTTATTATTCAATAGCTGCTTTATGACTTCCGCTCTAGCATTTTCGTCACCAATCACGACTTCAACAAACTCATCTATATCCACATTCTTATCAGCTATTTTTTCAATTAAATTACTCTGAGCCATATCCTCACCTCTTTCAAAGATCGTTGCGCATAATACCATTGAATCCCCCTTATTGTTCCTCAATAAACTCTGTAACCTTATCAATAAACAATATTCCATCTAAATGGTCTATTTCATGGCATAAACACTTTGCCAATTCTCCTTCTCCTGTAATAATTATTTCTTCTCCATCTTCATTTAATGCTTTCACCTTAACTTCTGTAGGTCTTTCTAATTTGCCCCATTTCCCTGGAATACTCAAACAACCTTCTGTTACTTCTTGAATTCCTTTAGTTTCGACTATTTCTGGATTAATCAAATTAATAAGACCTTCTCCCATATCTATTACAACTAACCTTTTAAGTATTCCTATTTGCGGTGCAGCTAAACCGGCTCCTTCAGCACTATACATAGTCTCTGCCATATCTTTGAGAAGAATTAAAACCCTGTCATTAATTTTTTCTACTACTCTACTCTCTTTTCTTAATATGCCATCTCTTAAAGTTCTTATATTTCTTATTGCCATTTTAAAACCTCCTTTGCCAATAATGTAAGATTTTACTTTTCAATTGTATATACTAATCTTGGTATCTTCCGGCCTTCTATAACAAGGGAGCCTACTTCACCAATTTGTTTTGCTCCCATTTTAGTATAAAATTCTTTTGCTTGAGGGCTAGTTACTAGAACTATCTCATTGATACCTTGCTGTTTACAGTTTTTAACCATATGCTCCCATAACAACTTTCCATATCCTTTTCCTATACTTTCTGGGTCTATATAAAGGTGCTCTAATGAAGTTTCCTTTTCGCCCATTAGAACACCATAAAAGCCTCTAATGTTTTCATCTTCTTCTATAACAAATGTTGGATTATTTCTTATAAATTCTTCTGTCACCTTATAAAGTGACTTGAAGTTCTCCATGAAAGTAGAATCGTAACCCCAGTAAGCCTCGGATCTAGCTGCTATATCAGTTAGAATTTCAGATTCACGCATTTTAGCTCGCCGTATTTTCAACATTATACTTCACCTCTTATGTATAAACTATGCTCTTTTCTAACACTTAACTTATTTTTCTAATTTATGGCAATCTTCTTATTACAATTCTTTTTCTTGTCATTGTTTCCCTTCAGATTTTTGCTTAACAATTTCTGAATTTTAAGATACTTTTCTAAAGCCGACACATTTTTCCTAAGGATCTTGACCCTTTGAAAGTTTCTTTTCTCCTTTTTTCTCTTGATTTAGACACAAAAATTACTCCTTCTAATATTTTGAAGTCATTAATCCCTCAAAATATCAAAAGAAGTTATTCTTTAGCTTAATATTAAAAAAATATCTATTAGACTCTGGAGCAAAAACCTTCTTCCTAGCATCTATCTAATAAATATTTTCTTAAAGTTCCAATATGCATAGGATATATCTTTTCTATATGATTATTTACCAATTCTTCTAATTCATCTATTGAAATCCATCTCATGTTTTTTGCTTCCTCTGATTCAAGTAATAACTTTCCTCTTACTTTACAAATAAATACTTGCACCATTATTGGATAAGTTCCTTCGATATTTTGTGCACAAAAAAATGGTGTATAACTTAGCACCTTATATCCATTTGATTCGATTGTGAAACTATCCTGTTCTCCTTCTATCTCAACAACTTCTAATCCTGTTTCCTCATAAACTTCTCTTCTCAAACAATCAAAAATATTTTCAAACTCACGAATCTTTCCCGCAGGTATTTCAATCATACCTTCTTCGATGCTTGAACCTTCTTTACTTCTTTCTTGTATTAAGATATTATATTCACCAGATATCTCCTTTTCGATAATTTCTCCTACCCCTGGTATTGCAAACTTCTCCAATCTATCCCCTCACTTTATATCCTAACATATTTATAACTCTAGGCTTGCTTCAACTGCAAACCAGAATATTGCTTCTCTATATCATACTTATCAGTTTCTAAATTTAATAATTTATACTTTTCATATAAAGCCTTATTTATTTTTATTGGTACCAATATATCTTCAACTAATCTTTTTATATTAAAACTTCTATATAAGTAATTATCTATTTCATCTTTGCCTGAATACCTTACCTTCTTAGAATTATGAAAGTCGTCTATATGAATCAACTGAACTTTGTGATTTCGAGCTTCCAAGTATTTCTTTTACATTACTCATAAATACCACCCTAAAGATTTTTTTCATTCCATTTTAATACCCATCTTTTATATGCTCCAAAATGTCATACAAGTTATCTGTTCGCAGATATACACTTGCCTTTCCTTCTAATTTATACGAATAGTTTATTGCTATAGATTTACCACACTCTTCAAAGACCTTGATATCAGAAGCACTATCTCCAATTGCTATGACTTCATCTAATGTTACTTTGTTTTCACTACAATAATCGCTTAAACTTTCTAATTTTCCACGGTCTCCAAGATGTTTTATTATCTCTCCTGTAAAGCATTCATTCTCAATGCCATATAAACTTCCATATATTTTATCAAATTTAAACTTTCTTCCTAAAACTTCTGCTACCTGAATTGGCCCAGCTGTTACCAATATAGATTTTATATCATTCTTCCTTAATTCTTCTATTACTCCACCTATATTGTCAATCAATTTTATGTGCTTTTCGAATTCTTCCACTACTTTTTTTATTTCTAGTCCTGTAAAGAGTTTTGCTTTAATATAATCTGCATCTATCCATGAAATTTCATCTTTTTCTTCTCTAATTTCTATTTCTTTTACCTCTTTTTCATTACCATTTAATGTACAAAGATACTCAACGGAATTAGTATTCATAATTAATGTACCGTCCATATCAAAACATGCTACTTTAAAATCCTTCATAGATCTACACATCCTTGTATCCTATTATTTGTCTAGAAAGTTACATATTAAATTTGATAGTCTTACCACTTCTTTATCAACATTGCTATCTTCCTTATCATAATTCGCAGGGTCTCCAAAGTAACATAATGGAGTCACTTTTCTTGAATCACTCCATCCCCTTCTCCATTCCAGTAGGTCTTCATATTTTAAATCTGTTGATCTCAGTTCTTTTGCTTTCACTACATCCACTTGATTAGGAAAATATTTGACCATCATACTTGTTTCACCTGCTCCAGCATGAATATCTATATATTCACTACTTACTCCACTTTTTAATTCCGACGGATCATCTTTACATATAAGAATATGATTTT
>JMSU01000119.1_pt1 | contig 41520 bp, 37 predicted proteins | sample 179011 | NCBI WGS metagenome assembly JMSU01 (sample SAMN02769580, study PRJNA246767) | bioreactor metagenome | isolation source: Culture-1 Bioreactor ArsB derived from microbial biomass from the upper 2 cm... | place: Germany: Bremen | collected day 87 after inoculation
ACATTTCTTTATAAAACAATCTTTTTAGATTTTTTTATAAATTTCTATTGACTATTACTAGCTGGTCTTTTTTAAGTCATTTAATTCTTATACTTAATAATACTTTAGTTGGCAAACTTTTCGTATTCTTCAATATACATTTGAGCACAACCACACTTAGGGCATACTGCTACTTTTGGTATTGCAGTCACATTATTAAGAATCCCTTTATTTTTCTTTTTTATGATAATTTCATACAGACTAGCTTCAACTTTAATTCTACAATCCATAATCATTTCTGTCTGACATTGATTACATATTTTTTTTCATTTCATTCCTCCACATTTTGTTGTTGATTAATTAAGTCTAGTAAGTTGACACTTAGCGCATCTTTTCGAAAATACCTACCATTTTGGGAAGGTCTTTAAGACTAACATTGACAAATTTTCTTATTTAACGACACCTTTTAGAGATCTAAAATTGTCTAGTGTGAGTTTTTTTATCTTATTTAATGGATTAGATGGAAAATCCATGCCCTGAATGTTCATGTATCCAATAACTCCGTTAAAAGAATAAGCTTTCATTCTCTCGAACTTTATCTCTTCTACATATGGATCATATAAAGAATTCATACATTCTTCTTCAAGTGCTTTACAAAAAGATCTTGTCCCATCTTCAAGAATTATTCCTATAGCACATTTAAGTTTATCAGATTCATAAGACTCAATTCGAGCTTCACTTGGAAGTTTTGTACTCTCTGACAACAAAAATATATGTGGAGATATATTTTTATTTTCTTTATTTGTTACTACGAACAAAGCAGTAAGTTTGCATTGATACTCAACTTTATTATCCGTAGTGTAAAATGATATATTGCCATTATCATGATTTTTAAAGTTAATTACATCTCCAGAACAATCACCACAAATCATATCCATACCTATACGATTCTTTTCAAATATACAGCCTAGAAAAGTATTGATATTTTCTTCTCCTTCTATTAATGCGCTGTCTCCAAGTTGATAGTCATAGCCTAATGAGCAAATAAACTCCTTTACTTCGTTATTGCCACTCATAATATCACTCCCTTAAAATTTATTATAATTACATACACAATCATGTTACTTTATAATATTAACAGATAATATTATATCATGCAACAAAAAAAGACCTACCCCCAACTAGGGAAGTAGGACTGTATATTACTGTGGTTTATCTAAAGCTGTAGATTTTCCAAAATAAAAAGCCACAACCATAATAATAATGGAATATGACTTAACAGCATCTATCTTACCTAACGCACTTAACACAACAAATAACAGTACAACCAGTAGTGCAATAATCTTTCTAACCTCTAACAGTGCATGTAATTTTTCTTTCATTTCTACATCTCTCCTATCTCTTTTATTCCTGCCTTAATCCTCAATTCGGTTATTAAGTTCCTGAATCTCCATGTCCTTACTAAACACTTCTTTAACGACAGTATAATTTACCACAAAAAAAGAAGCCCCAAAACTGGACTCCTAATATTGCTATTCCCTATTACTACAGTACCCCTAAATGCCTAAGTAGCTTCACACAATCTCTATAACCTGCTATGTACATACCTTCGTTGACGCTTCTCACACTTTGAATCTTCATATCCATATAGTGTGCCATGAAGGCTTGTTCTTCATCCCCTAAGGACTCCACCATCTTATTGTACCTAGCTGTATGCGCTGTCAGATAACTGTCTATCTCTTGGTACTCTGTATCTGTCTTTCGATACTCCATAAGAGCTCTCTCAAGCATTCGTGCAGTAAAATCACTAAACAGTTCACTCATATCATCCAAAGAGATCCCTCTTCTCTTTGTGATGACATGGTTCATCTTCTCGAATAGTACCCTTACCGTTATGTGTCTTAGTCATATTCTTCATCAATACAAGGGCGAATTCTTTCTGTTCCTGTGTTAGTGTTCTTGTCAGAGGTATGAAATCTCTAGCTAATGTGAATATATCTTGTTTCTGTGGAGTTGTCGTTGCCATGAAACCCTCCTTTCATTACCTTCTTTTATATCACCTGTCAATAACATGATATCACATTTGTTTTTACTTGTCAATATGTAGTTATATATTTCATTGACAAGTGATAAATCTTATATTACTATAGAAATAAAAAAGGAGATTTATATGGAGATTAATGATAGAATACGTGAATTAAGAAGCCATCTTAAACTGTCTCAAAAAGTCTTTGGGCAAAAAATCCACTTAAAACAAAACTCTATAGCTGTTATTGAGTTAGGCATAAGAAATCCTTCCAATCGAACCATTATTGATATTTGCAAATATTACAATGTTAGTGAAATCTGGCTTCGCACTGGCGAAGGTGATATGTTAGTCGATGAAGAACACAATGAACTTAATCAATTATTTGACAAGCTTGGTGCCGACGATACGGACCGCCAGATGTTCATGTCTTATTTTCAGATGTCACCAGAAGACCGACGTGTTATTAAAGATTGGTTTAAAATGGCTTCCGAAATGAACAGTGATAACGAGTAAACGTCAACCTAGCCAATATGATGTTAGACTAATAAGCAGTATGACAAAAGGACTTATAAGCAGATATACTATAAGTCCTTTAATATTTCAATATAAAATGAAAAGCCATAATATCTAAATCACCAATTCTCCCAATGAACCTTAGTAGAATCATACCTCGGTGACACTTGTTTCTTTTCATCTGGATAACCTAATGCTATTAAGTTAACGGGTATTATTTTCTCAGGAAGTGTGAAATAATTACTTATATAGTCGTATGCAGAACAGGTCTTTAACAATCCAACCCAGGCAGAACCAATCCCCATTCCATGTGCTGAAAGCAGTATGTTTTGAGTCGCTGCTGAACAATCTTCTATAAGGAACTTATCCATACCTTCCATATTTTTATCACCACACACAACGATACAACAAGTGGCTGTTTTAAATGCTTTGTGATTATTGTCATCTGCTATTTTACACATGAAATCGCGATTGCTTGACACAAGAAAGTGCCAAGGTCTCTTTCCCTTGGAACTTGGTGCACAAAAACCTGATTCTAGTAAGACTTGTATTTTATTCTTTTCAATTTTTTTATCTGTAAAGCATCTTATGGTACTTCTTGTTTTAATTACTTGTAACATATCCATACTGCATTTGGGAACATCTAAACTAATTCTTGTGCCTGAATTATGTAATGCTCCCTTATCTATATCCATTTCAACTTCAATCTCTAAATCTATTCCTGAAAACCCAATTCTTTTCTGTAAAGCTTTATTTACAATTAAGATATATTTCCCATTACCTCTAGAAGTAAGCTTTTCCCTATATTCTACATTATTAATGGTTCCAAATACTCTAATAGTTCCTTTTTTTATATCAAATACCTTGCTTGCATCAAATGGTAAAACAAAATATGTAAATCTCTCATTCTCTTGTTTTTTTAATATTGTTTTAAAAGTCTTTATGATAGCTTTCACCCCCATACAGTCTTTATCTAACCTATAACGTAATTATAGCAAATTCCCTATTTTATTTATTTTTTATTCTGGTTCTAAGACGAATTCTCATTTATTCATCTTGCCATATCATACTTGAGATCTTCCAACCATTACCGTCATCATATAAATGCACTAAGTTCACGCCTCTTTTTATGATCGCTTCATCACTTAAAGATTTTTTTGCTTCATACTCACTATAAACATTTGCTATATTCCTGAAAATTTCAATCTTATAGTTGAGTCCATATTCATAAAAATCATTCTCTTTAAGGAAATTACCAACCCTTATAATGTATGTGTCAACATCCATCTGTAGTGCATTAACTTTCTTATCAATAATTTTCAGGTTTGCGTCTTCTGTAAATAACTTTTTACAACACGCCCAATCTCGTTTTTCAGTTGCTTTTCCTGAAATTATATTATAGAATCCATTTATAACATTTGTGATGCTCTGCTTTTCAGACAATTATTCCCCCCCCATTTGTTTAATCTTATTCTTATTTCATTGTATTACATCTATCGCTTATACAACAGTGACCAATGAGTCTATTTCTTTTGTTTTTACTAGAGATGCTCTTTCTTTAATAATTAATATTATAACAAATATTTAGCATTAGACAAAGTATATTGTTTATCTAACAAATTAGCAAAATAAAAGCCCACCAAAGGTGAGCAATCTTTTGTACTAATCAGTGCTTTAGTTTGTACTTAACTTCAAGTACTTAAAAAACACTTCAGAAAAAAACATCAGATTTTATTAGGTATTTTAGATTCACAAGGAACACCAAATTGGCAAATACCACAATAACGAGAGTCCATATTATACGCGTACTTAGTATGTTTACTTGCAATATTAATTTGATATTCTCTACATTTTCTTTTATCATGTCCATTCTCATTTATTGCATTAGCAGGGCACCTTTCAGCACATTTCATACATCCTCCATTTTTGTAAAACAAACAATATTCCGTATGCGTAGTATATCGTCTTTTTGTCGGTTTAACTTTTATCCGTGCTATGACTGATCCACATCTCATCGCTTTGCCAGCCGATGTAATGAGCAAATCTGATAAGCCAAATGTTCCTAAACCACTCACATACGCAGTATGTCTCTCTGACCATGTCGATGCAAAGCCATATTTTGGAGAGTTTTCATTTTTCCACAATGAAGATAACATGGGTGAAACTGATTCAATACCTTCCTTATCCAGTATATCAATCATAAATTCAGATATTTTTTTGTTAAAGCGATCTCCATTAACCCTTGCTAAAATAGCTCTTTTGGTAGGATAATCTTTTTCCTTTTGTTGTTCTTCTTTCGTCATATCTGTTTGAGGAAGTACCCAACTGATTATGCTTAACTCTTCTGGTGTAATATCTATATGGGGAAATGTATTTGTGAAAAACTCATGTGGCGTCATATAGAAGTCACCTATATCTTCTTTTAGAAATGAATATAATGCATCATCGCCTCTTGAAAATCCAACTAACGGTGAATTCCAAGCATTCTCTATACAATCTTCACCCAATAGGTTCTCAGAAGACTCTTCTACAAAAGTTACTATTGCCTTAGTTAACCACTCATTAATATCTTTATCCATTATCATTAAGCACCCCCATAACTACTTATACTTTCTTATATACTTCTGTGTCCAAGCACAAGAAGCTAAGCATTTTAAGCAACCATCACAGTTGTAAACATCAACTATTAAATCTCTATTCATTCCTATATCCCATGTAGAACCATGAATAGCTCCCATAGCACAAATATCCTTACAAACAGAACATTCCCCACATTTAGACCTTATTATTGGCTTGTCTTCAGTTGGTAATTGAGCATTTGTTAACACACTACACATAGAAAATGCACATCCATATTCTTGTGTAATTAACAAATTATTTTTTCCAATCCAACCGAATCCAGCCATTATGGCGATTTTTTTATGTGGTAGTGGTGTACTTTTCGTAGCTTCATCATAAAATCCATGTATAAGAAGATTTCTTTCAGATTGGGCAAAGGCTTTATACCCTTTTGAAAGGAGATAATCAGCTGTCCAGTCTGCAAGGTTATCAGTATCTCTTTCTTTTTCGGAAAACTCGGAATGGTCTACTATGCTATTTTTAGATGAAGACAAACCCAAAACATAACTGGGAGACAATGCGATTCCTATCAAAACACCAACGTTATACCCGCGATTTTCTTCTGATGAAAGCATAGATATATCAACTACTTTAACAAACGTTGCACCACGGGTATGTAACTTGGCTATTAACTCATTTAACATAACTTCTCCATTCATTATTGATTTACTATCTCTGGTATTATTGAATTAAATTTATCATGATCCATAACTCGTATACTGTTTATATATTAATAGCCCAACTATATGAATGATAGGTGCTAGTATAAATCCAATCAGATTTATTGATAATCTTGTTATTAGGAATGTAGACTTACTTAATTCTATTCCAAGCCAGTCAGGTAATAAAATTAAAATTACCCCAGGTATTATGCCAGTCAATAGTGAAATAAAAAAATATTTTATCATTAAGTTTTTGTCTTGCTGGTATAATTCTTTACTTCTCGCAATTAGTCGTGTGCCATTTTCAAGAATCAAAATATAAATCATTAAACTAAATCTCATAAGGATATACATGACTGAAATCACAAATATTATTATACCTATTATGAAAAACACAGCATTTTGCAAAAAGATAAGCGTAATACTGTATATGATAAAAGTCCCTAACACGATACCCCCAACTATGAGAAACCCTAAAATATATCTTGGTAATTTTCTTACTGAATCCATTAGTACTTCTTTATAATTAAATTCAATTCTTTCATAGTTATTATTTATGATCATGATCATAATAATGGTCAATATAGCCCCTATAAGCATTTCTATACCATCAAAAACAAATCCTGAAAGAGAATTAGTTGCATATTTATTGGGATATACGTTATATGATTGATATGTATTATAAATATTAAATGCAACCATAATGAATTGAATGGTGTATATTGCAATACCGCATCTTCTAAGCATTTCTTTTGTATCATTTATTGCTCGATCAACTGTAAAATACTCCATAATAATTACCCTCCCTTATTAAATTACTCATGACGTTAATCCTTTGAGCAACCCTTGATTCTTCGTGTTTACAAAATGAAATACTGTAACTCTGATATTTGAGTATTAATAACCTCCTCCTTCATTAATTAAGACCCCTCTTATTTGATAATAATATCAGACATTTACATAATACTCAATGAGTATAATCTAATTTTTAAAGATATAGTGTGTTTTTATACTTATTCATGTATGAGTCTTTTACTTAGATAATTAGATATACATGGATTTAATTGTATATATGCACAATACAAAAAATATATGCCTACCCCGATAATTAGGCAAGCATATATTTTTTGAAATATATTTATATGTTTAATATGTTTAGCGTTATTAAGATGTTACAATTAACGTTGAACTCTTCCTGAAGCATCACCGTTAATTAATGTTTCTACTTCGACAACTGTTACAAGGTTGAAATCGCCTTTCACAGTGTGTTTAAGTGCTGATGCACCTACAGCAAATTCAAGAGCATATTTGAAATCATTACTGGATAATAGACCATAGATTAAACCACCAGCAAAGGAGTCACCGCCGCCTACACGATCAACGATACGCACATCATACTTCTTAGAACGGTAGAACTCGTTACCATCATAGATTAGAGCTGACCAGCCATTATCCGAAGCGGAATAGCTTTCTCTAAGTGTTGTGACTACATATTTAAAATCAAATGTTTCTTTCATTTGTTTGAAGATTGTCTTGTAACCATCAAGTTCAAGTGAACCCGTAGTGACATCTGTTTCTCCTGGTTTGAAACCTAATACCTTTTCAGCATCTTCTTCGTTACCAATACAGACATCAACGTATGCCATAAGTTTTGTCATCACTTCTTTTGCTTCTGCTGGCGTCCATAATTTTTTACGGTAATTAAGGTCAACACTTACTGTTACCCCATGCTTCTTAGCTGCAATTAGTGCTTTCTCTGTAAGCATTGCTGCCTTCTTACTAATAGCTGGCGTGATACCTGAGAAGTGAAACCACTGAGCATCTGCAAAGATTTCATCAAAATCAAAATCATTAATATCAGCTTCTGCAATAGCGGAATGAGCACGGTCATACACAACCTTAGAAGGACGCATGGATGCACCTGTCTCAAGATAGTAGATACCTACACGATCGCCACCTCTTGCAATATAATCTGTCTCAACACCGAATCTTCTTAAGTGATTGACAGCACTCTGACCAATTGGATTATCTGGAAGTTTTGTCACGAAGTGTGCATCAAAACCATAATTGGCAAGGGATACAGCTACATTAGCTTCTCCACCACCATATACAACCTCAAAACTCTCAGCTTGTGTGAACCTCTCATAACCTTTTGTTGAAAGGCGAAGCATTATTTCTCCCATTGTGACTACTTTTTTACCCATTATGTAACATCCTTTCTATGTTCATTCCATTTAATTTTTTCAATCATAGACCTTATTTCCTAAGATCGGCTCTTGCCTTCTTCACAGCATCCACAAACTTCTTAGCCGTTTCTGTGACAAGCTCATAATCCCCTGTTTTAGCACCTTTGGTTAAGACACTTCCAGTTCCAACAGCTACAGCACCTGCTTCAATCCACTGGTGAACATTATCAAGACTTACACCACCAGTTGGCATATAGTTGCCTTGAGGCATCGGTCCTTTGAATGCTTTGATAATTGATGGTCCAAATGCATTACCAGGGAATACTTTTAAGACTTCTACACCTGCTTCAAGAGCTGTAAGAGCTTCAGCTGGTGTCATGATTCCTGGCATAATCGGTACACGATATCTGTTACATAACTTCACCGTATCTAAGTTAAGGCTTGAACTGACAATATATTTTGCACCAGCTAAGATACAAGCACGAGCTGTCTCTGGATCAAGTACTGTACCAGCTCCTATAATCACGTCTTCATCTTTGTATAGCTGTGTTAATTCTTTAATAATATCCACTGCACCTGGTACAGTCATGGTAATCTCAAGAGCTTTAATACCACCCTTTTTAACTGCTTCTATAATTTTCATGCCTTCTTCTTTGGACTCTGCACGGATAACAGCAACGACACCACTATCTACGATTTCCTTAATTGTTTCCATTCTCTTCATTACTAATTCCTCCCTTATGATCATTGATCATTGTCACTTTCTTATTTCAATATCAAAATAACCCACTGCGTTATTAAAAGATATATTCTGCACCATCTCGCCTAGACGTTTCATATCACATGGGAACTCACCGTCTTCAACCCATGTCCCTATAAGGTTACACATAATTCTTCTAAAGTATTCATGACGTGTATAGGATAAAAAGCTTCTTGAGTCTGTTAACATACCAATGAAATTACTTAACATACCCAGATTTCCTAAGTCTGTCATTTGACGAATCATCCCTTCTTTCTGATCCACAAACCACCAACCTGAACCAAATTGAATTTTACCTTTGGCATCAGCACTTTGGAAACATCCCATTAATGTAGCTAAAACATAGTTATCCCGTGGGTTTAGGTTGTATAGAATTGTCTTAGGCAACTCCTCTGTTTTCTCAAGGGAATCAAGTAATGCAGCAAGACCTTCTCCAATATTATAATCACCAACAGCATCAAATCCTGTGTCAAGACCAATTAAGGACATCATGCGAGAATTGTTGTTACGCATACAACCCATATGTAACTGCATTGCCCAACTGCGTTTTGCATAGTGGCGTCCGAAGAACGTCACAAGGTAGCTTCCATACTTAATTGCTTCTTCTCTACTGATAGACACCTTTGCTAATTTTTTCTTTAATATAAGATCCACTTCTTCTTTTGATGCTACTTCATAGGCAACACCGCCAAAAGCATGATCAGCTAAGCGACAACCAATTTCGTGAAAATAAGCAATACGCTCTTCTAAGGCTTTTAATAAAGCATCAATATCTCGTGTTTCATAGCCTACTACTTTTTCTAATTTCTCTACCCATAGTAAGAATGTATCTTTTTCAATATCAACAAATTTATCTGGTCTGAAGGTAGGTAATACCGTTACACCAAAATGTTCATCTTCTTTAATCATCTTATGAAAATGCAGGTCATCCACAGGATCATCTGTTGTACAGATTACTTTTACATTGGAGTTTTTGATTAATCCTTTTGCACTGAAACCAGCTTCTTGTAATTTGGCATTACAAATAGCGTAAATTTCTTCAGCTGTTTCTACCATTAATGGTTTATCTATACCAAAATAGCGATATAACTCGAGATGAGCCCAATGGTATAATGGGTTACCAATAGCAGATTGGATCGTCTCTGCCCATTTCATAAATTTCTCTTTGTCTGATGCATCACCTGTTATGTACTTTTCTTCTATCCCATGACTTCTCATGGCACGCCACTTATAATGATCACCACCAAGCCAAATTTCTGTAATGCTGTCATAGGTCTTGTCTTCAGCAATTTCCTGTGGACTTAAGTGACAGTGATAATCATAGATTGGCATATCCTTAGCATAGTCATGAAATAATATTTTAGCTGTTTCATTATGTAGCAAAAAATCTTCACCTAAAAACTTCTTCAAACCCTTCACTCCTTTATTATATATTGTACACGTGTGCAATTTTATGTAAAAAATAGGTTAACTATCTATTTTATTGGCATAACCGAATGGCGTATCTTAAGTTTACAATCTATTTTGGTATAAGATACTTTTTGATTATCCGTATGATCCAGTAAATCAAACAAAATCATGGTTCCACGATATGCAATTCTTCCAATTTCTCTTCGTACAGTTGTCAGTTCTGGTGTACTATACTTACACATCTCTATATCATCGAACCCAACAACAGATATATCATGGGGTACTTTTAGACCGTTCTCCACAATAGCTTTTATGGCACCGAATGCCATTTCATCATTGGAACAAAACATAGCTGTAGGACGTATCTTTACGCTCTCATCAAGTATTTTTCTCATGCCATCATAGCCACTATTCACATCAAATTTACCACTAGCAATGTGTTTTTCATTAATCTGAATTCCTGCTTCTTTCATGGCCATCTTATAACCTTCATAACGCTTGCTACTATTAAGAAATCCCTCTTTACCTTTAATTAAACCAATTCTCTCATGCCCTTGTTTAATCAAATATGCTACTGCTTGATACGCACCAATAAGGTCATCTGAATAAACACATGTGGTTCCTGGTATGTCAACTTTTCTAATGAGAATGACAACCGGTAAGTTCAATGCACCAATATAATTAATAAATGCATCATCCTCTTTTTTCTGACTCACCACAAGGATACCATCATAGTGTTTTGAATTAACCATGGTATAATTGCCATCTAAGTCATCAATAGCTTTTACAACCAAGTTATAGTTTCTTTCTTTCATGAGTCGATTAACTCCTTTAATAGAGCTAAAGAAGAAAGAGGCACTGGTTCCTTCAAACGCTGATAAAAAGACACCTATGTTGTATGACTTATCAAGTTTTAAACTCCTGGCACTATAATTGGGTGTATAATGATGATCCTTAGCGATCTTCTTAATACGTTCTTTTGTTTTATCACTAATCAGTGGACTATCATTCAATGCTCTGGATACAGTTGCATGGGATACACCTGCTAATTTTGCTATATCTTTTATGGTCATACTCATGGCAAATCTTCCTTTCCACATTATTTTATCACAGAATGTACACGTGTACAAGTCATGATTTATAAATCTACCATTTTTTCATCAGAACTACAAAAAAGAAAAGCCCTAAAGCTTTTCTCATCCCTTTTTAATCATTTATACAATCTTCTACCCTATCACTTATTGACACACTTTGGAATGACATATGTGCGTGTTAAATCATTTGGTTCATAAGTACTGCTTCTGGTCTGGTTTTCCTTATAGGCCAGATAAATTTCCACTCTTCCTGTTTCTTCAAATAAGTGCCATAATGTATTATTTAGCATTTTACTACCCCCTAATTATAACATTTTATTATAATTATAGGGTTTCCTGTATGACACATTCTATACTACGAATATATGCCCATGGTTTGATCAATATTTTACCCTTGACAAAAAATGTTCATTTGACCCATCCCATAAATAAGGGATTTCTTTTCTAGGACTCGTAGGTCTATAGTCCTATTTATGCATTTGTTTTATAATGCAAAAGTTTTAATTAAGCTAAATTATTCATCTATTTCTCTTTTATTATATCCAAAATTCTTTAATAAGAAGTCACTATCTCGCCAATTTTTCTTAATCTTAACCCATAACTGCATGTTGACTTTGGAACCCAGTAAGCGTTCTACATCTTTTCTAGCTTCTGTACCAATCTTCTTGAGCATGGAACCTTGTTTGCCGATGATAATGCCTTTATGGGAATCTTTTTCACATATAATGGTTGCATCGATATCCACGATGGACTTATTATTTCTATCTTTCATCTGATCAATGACCACTGCGATACCATGAGGTATTTCTTGTTGTAATTGATGTAATGCTTTCTCTCGAATTAATTCCGCTACCAACTGACGTTCAGGTTGATCCGTAATCATATCGGATTCAAAGAATTGTGGACCTTCTTCTAAGTATTCAAATAGAATCTCTGGGATTCGCTGTGTATTCTCGCCTTTTAACGCAGAAACAGGTATGATTTCAGCAAAATTATAAGCATCTTTGTAAGTATCTATCACTTCTAAAATGTCATTCTTAGATACTGTATCTACTTTGTTAATCACTAAAATAACAGGCGTCTTTACCCGCTGTAGTTGTTCGATGATAAAGTTATCACCTCTACCAATTTCTTTATTAGGTTCAACTAACCACAAAATCACATCCACTTGTCCAAATGTGCTTTGAGCAGTTTTATTCATATACTCACCTAATTTATGTTTAGGCTTATGAATACCTGGTGTATCAATAAATACGATCTGACCTTCCTCAGTTGTAATAACTGTTTGTATACGATTACGTGTCGTTTGAGGTTTGTCCGACATAATAGCAATCTTCTGTCCAATAATTTGATTCATAAGTGTTGATTTTCCTACATTTGGACGTCCAATAATCGTTACAAAACCTGATTTAAAATGTTGATTCAAAAATAGTTGCCTCCCTTATAATGGCCATCTCTTTATTATGCCCTAGAGATGGCCTTGTATATATTCGTATTATCTATTGTATATTTTTAGCCATTTCTTAGCTAAACAGATGCAATACGTCATCAAATAACTCTTTGTGCTCTTCTATCTTGTGTTCATTACCTACAACACAAATATTATCTTGTTTCAAGACAGACTTTACAAGATCAGCTGTCTCACGAATAGCTTCTTTGGTGGTACTGAGTACTTCTTCACGTTCTCTTTTAATATCCTCATAAGAAATATTGCTAAGATAACCTGCAAGAGCTTTTTCTCCTTTTGAAGCAGGTGTTAGTGGTCGGTCCAAGTTGCTGATTGTTCCAATGATATACTTGGTCATCTCCCGATCTTCAACATCAAACGTTTTAATGAAACTGTCTATGTTATCGTAGGTCTCCAACGTTTCTTTTAGATTAGGATCACGATAAGATGTAAAGTACACATTTCCATTACGTGAAAAACCGTTCATACAACCATAAGCGCCACCTTTAACTCTTACATTATTCCATAAATAGTCCAGACTTGCAACAGTTTGTAATACTTTTAGAGTTCCTGTATATTTAAATCCTTTTTTAATGAAGTTTCCTGCTTTTGCTACATATTGAATCTTATCTGATGTTGAGAACCCTTCATTCTTCTTCACACGATCTAACGTAACATCTTCACCTTCAATAACTGCATTGTCTAACAGGTCAATGAATTTCTTCACTTCTTCATCAAATAACCCAAATCCTTCACTCTCTGCAGTAAGACTTACTAAGAGTTTATCTGATCTAAAAATCTTATCTCTTACCGTTATTAGATTTTCAATGATTTCATCAGCCATAGCATCAAAATTATCCTCTAGTTTATCAAGAAAATGATAGAACGTAATACCACTAGTAAGTTCCTTATAAATAGCAGTATTAGCAAAATAACTTTCAGCACGGGTAGCTGCAGCTGCATGCCCACTACTTGTTAGACCCATACGCATACGGGATTTTGCTTGTGATATAATCTGTTTTAATCGTTTCTTATCTGTCAAATCCGTCGTAAAGATGGTTTCACCCATTAATGTGAACATCTCAGGAAGTTTTTCATAGAAACACTTACCATCCAGCTCAAATTTTGGCAAGAATACATCTGGTTCTCCAGTCTGCCCATAAATATTAATACTATAATGTATCCCACCTGTATTGATATTGACAGCATTGGATAATTCCCCATAGCTATAGTTTTCAGTATCCATCTTACCAAGTACACGGGATAGAATACCAATATAAGGGATCAAGTCCTCAGATATCTTCTTGGTATCAAATAAGAACTTCACATAAGCAATATTGTTGGTAAATGTCTCATGAACCAATAACTTTGTATCCTTTAATTCTTGTTCATCCAATGCCAATTTCTCTGGTACTTTATCAATATCTTCTATATCTAACAGAGGAATCTTTTCTAATTCTTCCTTGCTATCAGGTTCACTCTGATAGGCATCTAAATGGATGGTGTCTTTGACTAATTGCTCTACTTCATCTTCCGTTAAAGAAGCTTTATAAGCTTTTAGCTTCTCTTTTAAGGCTTGATCTTTTTGAGCAATGATACCTTTTTTGGGTTCTGCAATCAGGAGTACACCATGGTTATTGTCTAAAATACTCTTCTGTATAAGTTGTTCGAATACATCAGATTCCATACCTTCTTTTAATTGTTCAAAGGTTTCATCATATTGCAAATGCATAAATGGGTCACCTTCATATAACCAACTATCCAAACACATCATCCCATAATAAATGCCCTTGGGATAGCGACCATAATCTGCTTCTCTAATCTTAAATTCGAAGTAGTTAATGGCAGCTTCTATTTGTTTCTTGTCAATGCCATTTTTCACAAGATCTTCTAGAGTCTCTCGTATTGTTGTAACAAAAAGCTCTTTATTTTCTATATCTGCATTCTTAGCCACTACACTGAATGTAGGTTGCAAGAGGCTACTGTCAAAAGAACCAAAAACATCCTTACCAACGTCTGCATCCATTAAAGCTTTTTTCAGTGGTGCTCCCGGCGCTTCTAACAATATATACTCAATAATATCGAAGGCACGATATAAAAATTTATCTTTTGCTTTACCAACAACAAAGTTGTAACTAAGATATGTCTTGTCTTTAACACTTTCATTTGAAGAAATTGGATAGTCTACGATTTCTTCTTTGATTTGATCAAAGGGCTTTTGTTCAGGAATGGTTGAATCAATATCCATTCGATCAAATTCGTCTAAATAATGTTCGTCTAACCACGAAAGCATGGCTTCCACATCCATATCGCCATAGATGTAAATGTAACTGTTAGTTGGGTGATAGTAACGCTTATGGTAGTTGATAAACTGCTCTTGGGTCAACTCTGGAATATGATCTGGGTCACCACCCGACTCTTTTGAATAAGGTGTATCTGGTAAAAGCGATTCTTGAATTTTACGAAATAGCACCTGTTCTGGGGATGAAAATGCACCTTTCATTTCATTATAAACGACACCTTTAATGGTAATATCTTCTTCATTATTGTTCAGGTCATAATGCCAACCTTCTTGTTTCAGAATCTCTGGTCGATCATACATATTAGGATAAAATACCGCATCCATGTAGACATCAACTAAGTTAATAAAATCTGCATCATTACAGCTAGCTACAGGGTACATGGTCTTATCAGAAAAAGTCATAGCATTCAAAAATGTATTTAACGAGCCTTTTACTAACTCAACAAATGGGTCTTTTATTGGGAATTTTCTTGAACCACAGAGCACGGAATGCTCAATAATATGAGGAAGTCCTGTATGATCTTCTGGTGGTGTTCTAAAATTCACAGAAAATACCTTGTTGTTGTCTTCATTTTGAATGGATACCAATTTGGCACCACTTTTTTCATGTTCGAATAATCGACCTATAGAATTCAGTTCTGAAATTTCCTCTTCCTTAATTAATCTAAAACCATGGTAAATCTTATCTTTTTCAAAAACCACTTATTCACATCTCCTTTTATATTGGGAACGGTTTAAACATGCGTTCATGTCCTATTCTTCCCACTCGCATTGTTCCATGATGATGGCTACTAATTGATTAAGATACTTACGGTCTACGTCATCAAAACGTTCCAGTATAGGGCTATCAATATCTAACACACCTATTAATTGACCATCATGAACCATTGGCACAACAATCTCGGAGTTAGTTTCCCCATCACAAGGAATATGTCCTGAAAAATCATGTACATTGGGTACAACTTGCGTTTCTCTGGTATCAGCAGCTGTTCCACATACACCTTTTCCTATCTGTATACGAATACACGCTGGTTTACCTTGGAATGGACCAAGTACAAGTTCCATATTTTTATGCAAATAAAAGCCTACCCAGTTTATTTTCTCCATTGTATTGAATAATAATGCAGATATATTGGCTAAATTTGCGATTTTATCACGTTCTTCATACATAAGCCCTTTTGCAAAGAGTAGAACATTATCGTAAAACTCTTCTTTTGACTCATATTCAAAATTATTTAATTCAAACATATGATCAAGTCCTTTCCAATTATTCTTAAACACAACAAGACGATTATAAATCATCCAATAAAATCCAATAAAAAAATAGGTCGAATTATGTTTAACGGGTGCAAAATACTCCTTATTTCTATTACTAACTATATACTTTCTCACTTGATATTACAAGTATTTTTTCCTTATTCTGCCATAATAAAAGCGGTGATTATTTCTCTATGTAATCATAATATAACATTTTTTTAATATATTTATTCTTGACTTTAAAGTACCTTAGTAGTATACTATTTTTCGCTGCCTAACTGAGCAGCTTCATGCGGTATTAGACGAATATGGTCCTGATAATTTTTCTTACCTAGTACGTTGCTAGGTTACAAAAGGAGGTTCGTGTAATGATTGAAGTAAACAGTTTGAACAAATCTTTTAAAGTGGCAAAACGTGCTGCTGGCGTAAAAGCTTCTTTTAAATCTTTATTCCACAGAGAGTACACCACCATTCATGCGATTAATGATATATCATTTTCTATTGAACCTGGTGAAATCGTTGGTTATATTGGACCTAACGGTGCTGGTAAATCAACAACCATCAAAGTGATGAGTGGCATCTTAGTACCTGATTCAGGCACTTGTCGCATCATGGGACGCACACCTTGGAAAGACCGAAAGAAACATGTTAAAAACATCGGCGTTGTCTTTGGTCAGCGATCGCAACTCTGGTGGGATGTGCCGGTTATTGATTCTTATGAACTACTTAAAGACATCTACAAAATACCCTATTCCGAGTACAAAAAAAACTTACATATGCTAACAGATATACTACAACTGGATGATTTTATTCATTCACCTGTTCGGCAGTTAAGCCTTGGTCAACGGATGCGATGTGAAATTGCGGCTTCCCTGTTACACTCACCTAGTTTATTATTTCTAGATGAGCCGACTATTGGACTTGACGCAATATCCAAAATTGCTGTTAGACAATTTATCAAAACGATTAATAATGAGAAGAATGTGACGGTTATTCTAACAACCCATGACATGATTGATATCGAAGCATTGGCTAACCGTATTTTACTCATTGGTAAAGGTAACCTCTTATATGATGGCAACCTGAATCACCTAAGGGGTAAGTACGCCAGTGAGAAGATCATTACCCTTGAATATGCTGAAAGTCATACGTTAATTAATCTCGAAGGAGTCACCGTCATATCCCAGAATACAAATCGAGCAGTAATCAGTGTCAACACCCAGAAAAAGTTAGTATCGGATGTCATATCCTACTTATCTCATCAGTATGAGCTAATTGATGTATCCATTGACACCCAACCTGTAGAAGATATTATTGTAAAACTCTACAAGGAGTATGCCATATGAGGACGTATCTATCGGTATTCAAATTACGTTTGATTCATGGTATGCAGTATCGTGTAGCAGCTTATGCTGGGATAGCTACACAATTTTTCTGGGGATTTATGATTATTATGGTATTCGAAGCCTTTTACTCAAGTTCGGGTGCTACACAACCTATGACACTAAGCCAGTTAGTCACTTATGTATGGCTCCAACAGTCTTTTTTGTATTTTATTATGATGTGGTATCGAGATCATAGTCTCTTTGACTTGATTACACAAGGTAACATTGCTTACGAATTATGCCGCCCTCTGAATCTCTATTTTTTATGGTATGTCAAACTGATTGCTGGTCGTCTCGCAGGAGCTATTCTACGGTGTCTACCTATATTAGTTGTGTCATTTTTTCTACCTGAACCTTACACACTCATGTTACCACCAGATATACCAACACTATGTGTATTCATTATATCCCTGTTATTAGGATTAGCTGTTGTTGTTGCGATCTCTATGTTGATGTATATCTCCGTGTTCATTACCCTATCACCTGTAGGATCTTCTTTAATTTTCAGCGTTGTTGGCGATTTTTTTGCAGGGATGATCATCCCCATTCCTCTTATGCCTGTATGGGCTCAGAAAATCGTATATCTCTTTCCATTCCACCTTACATGCGATATGCCCATGCGTATCTATTCAGGGCACATTCCTATGAATGAAGCTTTGGTGGGTATTGGTACACAAGGGATTTGGTTAATTGGATTAATGGCATTCGGTTCACTTATCATGAGAGTAGTTCTTAGAAGGGTAACCGTTCAAGGTGGTTAAGAAAGGAGATCGATCATGACACTTTATTTAAAATATATAAAAATACTATGGAAATCACAGTTACAGTATCGTACGTCATTCTTTCTGTTGTGTTTTGGGCAGTTTTTTGTCCCTTTCTTTGTATTTGCAGGCATGTACTTCTTATTTGAACGGTTCAAACACATTGAGGGATGGCAATTTTCTGAAGTGCTATTGTGTTTTGGTATTATTCATATGGCATTTGCCATGAGTGAATGCTTTGTAAGAGGCTTTGATTCTTTTTCAGGGCTTATAGTACGGGGAGAGTTTGACCGTATTCTTACACGCCCAAGAGGTATTATTGTTCAGATACTAGGATCTAGATTTGAATTCACGCGAATAGGACGCCTTGCTCAGAGTTTTGCTGTGCTTGTCTATGGGCTTAGTCTGGCACCCATTCATTGGACACCTTTAAAAATGTTCTTATTGGTACTCATGTTAGTCAGTGGCGTCATCATATTTTCTGCTGTCTTCATACTTATGGCAACCTTATGCTTCTGGACCATTCAAGGCTTAGAACTGGCTAATATGTTTACAGATGGTGGTCGTGAATTAAACCAATACCCCTTAGGCATCTATAAAAAATGGGTTAAGGTTTTCTTTACATTTGTCTTTCCCTATGGCTGTGTGAATTACTATCCCATGTTGTATATATTGGATAGGACATCAGGAAATGATGTGTTGTATGTACTGGCACCACTTATGGGGATTTTATTCATTGTACCTTGTTTGATGGTGTTTGGTTTTGGTGTGAGGCATTATAAATCCACGGGTTCTTAGAAAGTAATTATTATGAGAAATATAAAGGAGATTATATGATAGATAGAAAAAGATGGCTTATTTCCTACTATAAGCCATCTTCTATGAATACATAATAATACATAGATCACCCAATTAATTATTGAACGTTAACCCAGCATTGGGCTTTCACCGACTAGATCGTTAACACTTCCTTAATTGCCTAACAAAATCTTTATTATTCTTTAATTCATCTAGCAATTTTATGTATTCCCTTTGCTGTACTTTAAATTCGCTAAATCGATCTACTTCTTTATAGTGCTTAACATAATCAATTAACGTATTTCTCAATGCTTCAACATCAGCAACCTTAAATTCGTTTGTATCCCTTACTTCATTTATTATGTCATTGACCTTACTGGCCATATCATCATAACCTATCATTTCACTCATATAATTTGAAAGTATCTCTAGTTCAGCCAGGTTAATAGCTTGTTGATTAATATACATATTCCATTCCATAATAAACCTTTTAAGATTTTTTTCTAAATAAAAGAGAAAATTAGCTTTTGCCTCTACAGGTGGTTTATGAATAATTGTTATGGCTTCATCTGCTAAAAAATAGGCTTTGAACATTGGATTTTTCTTGTCAATTTGAGCTTTTTCATTACCATTAGCATGAATTAATCGACTGGCTAGTAATAGAGAAAAGTCTTCACCTCTTGGCACGTCTTGTGGATAGAACATGTTACCAGCAAATTCTCTTCTAACAATCATATTACCACCGAAACCAAATAAAGTTTCCTTAATACTATTATCCTGCGTAAGCCTCACAATATCATTATCCATGGAAGAAAACTTTTTCCAACATTTCAGCTTATCTTCTGTTTTAATTCTTATGGTATTATTCTTTTCATAGGGAGCAGTAAATATATACTTGTCCTCATTGTTTTGTAATACTTTTTTTAGATAGACCAAGTAATCTTCTCTTACTAACTCATCATCATCAATCTGAATGATGATATCCTCATCTAACAAATAAGGAATCATGAACCCCAGTGTTCGTATTTCTGGATAACCCTTAACCGAATAAAATGGGTTGTGTGTTTCATTTCTATATTTTTCAATATCAGCATTGGTATAAATCAAACTTTTAAATTTGCAGGAATCCATTATTTTGGTAACTTTATCTCTTATGATCTTATCCTTTGAAGTATCTTCATTGGTAGCTACAGCAAAGATATACAATTTCAAGTAATCTTCATTATCTATCTTTAAATGATTAATACTTTCTATTGTGTGTATAAGCGTGTTGTCCTCTTCAAATTTTTCTAAATCAGTAGGGTGATCAAAAACATTTATTTTATCTTGAGTTGTATCAAGATATACATTGATAACCATAGCAAAATCCATCTTAATATCCATTCCCTTCTATATCCCTTGTTGTATGGCGACGTATTAGTTTCGGATCAAATATTATTTTTAGTTCTCCTTTATCATGAGTTTCTTCATTAATCCTACCTATTAATATTTCAATTGCTTTGGCAGCAAGATCATTAGCATTTTGTTCAACAGTTGTTAACGATGGAACAGTGAATTCAGATATGGGTATATTGTCAAATCCAACAACTTGTATAGCTTTTGGAATAGCTATGCCCTTTTCATTAAGCGCTTTTAGGACACCAAGAGCTTTTTCATCTCCAGATACGAATATAGCATCTGGAAGTTGATTCTTCTCTATCATTGTATAACATGCACCATAAGCATCTTTATGTGATTTAATGCCTTCATAAATGACAAAAGCTTCTTTTTCCATATTATTATCTTTAACTGCTGCAAAAAAACCTTCTCTTCTTTCTTCATTGGAGATATATTTATCACTCCCTAAGAAAAAGAGGATGGACCTACAACCACTTTTTATGAGATAATCTGCTACCAGATAAGCAGCTTTATAATTGTCAATCTCGACAAATGGGTTGTCTGGATAATTATAATTTTTTCCTATGGTTACATATGGAATACTTAGTTCTTGGAACAATTTAATTTTATCATCATCTTTTCGAATATTAAGGATGATGGCTCCGTCTACAAAGCCTGATTTTAGAAGCTGAATATTCTTTTTATTTTCTTCTTCATCATCCATATTGAACTGAAGCATAAACACATTATATTCATAAGTGGAAGCTTGATTAATAATGTTTTGGAACATGTTTGAATACCATTGTCCTGGATATAAATCTTGCTGTTTTTCAATAACAAGTATGATATTTTTAACGGTTTTTTTCCTAAGGCTTTTTGCAAATATATTCGTTTCAAAGCCTGTCTCATTTATAACATCATCAATAATTTTTCTGGTTTCTTCTTTTACATATTGCCCATTATTAATGACGCGTGATACGGTTCGAACTGAAAAACCAGTCTTCTTTGCTATATCCTTAATTGTTAAATTATTTTTCCCCATTTTTTCCCCTTCTTTCTTTTTTCGAATGATAGAAACAGCTATTTTATCATTACTTATTTCATAATTAGCATGGAATTTATGGGTCGAATCATGCCAGCAGATGAAAGATTCGATACACATGGATAACTGAGCTCTATTAGTTCATTATGATAGACCATGCTCAGACAGCTTGAAGCTCCACCATCTACATTCATTGCCCAACGAATATTACCAATCTCTTTCTCCAATATACTTACGATTTCATTGAAATTAGCTCCACAACTTTCCTTAGTCCTTCCAGAAAATACGACGTTAAAAAACTTGCCAGTATCTGTTAACCCAACTACTGTTCTAGGACCTCTCACCCAGTCTTGAACTTGCGTTTCTTGGGTTTGCATAGATAGGGGATGAAACCAGCCTTCATTTCTAAAAGCTTGTATCTGTTTTTCCTTGGTTTCTACTAGATTGTTACCATCTTCCACTAATAGCGTAGCACCCCCATAGACCCAATCCATATCATCCCAATCTTCAGTAGTTATTGCGTCCGGTTTTTCAAGAAACAACTCTAACGTGTAAGGTTTCGTCACTTCATAATAACCATCATTAATCTTCATAAGTCCCAGTGCTTTCTTTACTCTCTCAATATGGTTACCTTTTATTGAAACGACAACACCGATACTGGGAATGGATACTTCACCAAACCTAACACACATTATTTTATTATTTATTATAACAATATTTAGTCGTTTATTACCATATAAATAATGAAAATTTCTAAAATTACCGTTATATGCACTTAATTTTTCATGATCTATATTTGGCGTTATAATGTTAATGTCACCATTGGTCGTATTCACATCTTCTCTCTTCCATGAAATAGCCTCATGATTAATAATGATTTTACCACCCAATAGCTTTCTTCTTCCAAAGATAACTTTACCTGATTTTGTATAGCCCATAAATCCTTTATTATATAGTGGAAAAAATTCTTCTCGCTTATATGGACCGACATTCATATATTTATAACCAAGAAAAATCTTACCTACATCTATTTTTTCCATTGGACGTTGTTCTCTTGTAAAATTATAGGCTTCCGTAATATTCTCTGTAACAAAATATAAAAAGTTTGAATAAAAGCTGAGTCCACTAGCTTTTTCATTGATAGCATATTCTCTAGGTGAAATAAGACTTTTGTTTATCTTCTGTGCTTCTAAAACTTTCATGTTAACTTGATTATTAAATAAAAGCCCCGTAACAAACACCGTGTTTTTTTTATCTATATTATCTTCATTCTCAATTTTACATGCATCATCTGCATTGTAATAACATGCTACATATTTCCCATCAAATTGATTGTTTATAAAAGAATGAAGCCTCTTTCTTTTTTCCATAACATACGCATCTCTATTATGATAGTTGTCTATCATCAACTCTGGAAAATCCTCTGTGTTCATGGTATTTGAATAAAAATTCATATAAAGACTCGGTAAAAACCTATTCAGGTCTACATGACCTTTAAGTATATGTCTGCATTGATCTATTCCGTATTCACTTAATACACGATTATAATGGTATAAGCTACTATTCATCCTTTCATTACCTGTAAAATTGTCTTCACCATCAAACGCATTAATGACATAACTTATTATATAAGGCACACAGTTGCTGCCGTTAAGATAAATATTGGTATATCTTGATACAACGATTGATTGAATAGTAGAGAGTATAAAGTAATCAAAGTTAACATTCTTTAATGAAAAAACGTTAATTTCACCTAACCCAATAACAATGGCTTTATGATGACATGCCTCTTCAAATAATCCATGGTCGTTCTTCTCCAAATGACGAAAATCCATTCCAACGGATGCATTGTCATAACTTCTTATTTCTATATTACCTTGCTTCATCAAGCTACTTAACCCATTTATTGAATGACTTTCCATTATATGATGATAGTCGTCCATTGTCGCTTCATGATGTACTTGTTTATTTTTTAGGAAGAGAACGACTTTTTTATTCTTAAATTCCAAAAAATGGTGGACAAGTATTTCTAACAGTTTATATAATTGAATACTGTTACCAACTATAAATATGAGTTGATCTCTATTTTTTATTGTTGCCTTAAGAAGCTCCATCTGATTAATGGGACTTGTTTCACATCTTAACTCTTTTTCAATATCGCCATAAATCAAATCCAATATGCGTTCTTCAAGTCCTAATGCTTTTTTACTTGTATTTGATTCCAATGTTTTATCCAAGTTACGCTCACTGAATAGTTCCTCAGTCTTCTCACCAAATACTTCTTGTCTAAGCCTATGTAAATCACCATATATTTCTTCATCTGTAAGATCTTCAAGTTGCGAAAATTCTCTAAAATAGTGTTTCAACTTATGGTAGTATAGGTGATACATTTCTTTATGGATTAAACCTCTATCATACATTGTTTCTATTGCATAGTCCATATATACGTCATTACCTTTTGCTCGATCGACTTTAACTGTTCCATAATTATATCGGAAATACTGAAAATAACCCTTTGTGTGTTTTCTTTTATAAGCACCTACAATGTAATTCTCTTTATAAATCATCATTCTTTTACGCCACCATCAAGTATCCCTGATATAATTTTTCTCTGTAGCAATAATACGACGATGATAAGTGGTACTGTTATAATAATAGATGCTGCACACATTGTTCCCCAAGGAACCGTATAATCCGTTTGGTAAAGGGTAATCCCAACTGTAACTGTACGTCTAATTTTTAATGGGTTAAGTACTTGAGCAAATAAGTATTGATTCCAAGCCGTTATAAATACCAATATACTGACAGTAAATAAACCTGGCGCAACAAGTGGCAATATTATCTTATAGAAAGATTTAAATACTGATGCACCATCCATCATTGCACTCTCTTCTAAAGTATCTGGAACGGATTTGAAAAAAGTCGATAAAAACCAAACTGCCATAGGAAGCTGAGTTGTGGTAATAGCCAAAGCTAGCCCCCAATACGTGTTAAGTAAACTAAGATTCTTCATCATTTTATATATGGGATTGATAATGGTTATGGGTGGTAACAAGGTTATACTCAGAAGCACCATCATGAATAGTTTCTTACCCTTAATGTCGGTTCTAGAGACAGCATAACTTGCTAAACAACCAATGGATACTGACAAGGCGGTACTCGCCAGAGATATTACCGTACTATTTTTTAAATATAATAAAAAGGGCTGTCTTTGAAAGACGTCTTTATAATTCTGTAATGTCCATTCTGTTGGCAAAAATGTAGGTGGCATGCTAAATAAATCTTTTTGATTTTTAAAGGAATTTAGAAATTGCCATATAAAAGGAAAAATGATTCCACCAACAAAGAATATAAAAAACAAAGCAAATAAAAATCGCTGTATATATTTCTTTAGTTTTATGGTTTTTGTATTTTTTTTCATCATTACACCTTCTCCATCTTGGTCTTTAGCGCATCCATAAATAAGAAACTTATTAAAAGGGAAATTATAAATGTGACGACAGCTAAGGTTGCGCCATATCCTAAATTACCAAAATTAAAATATGTCTTGATGGTATATAAGGATAAACTTTGGGTTCCATCTGCTGGTCCACCACTTGTTAGTGCAACGACCAAATCATAAATACGGAAAGTAGCAAGCACTCTAAATAAAACAGCTACAATAACGACAGGTTTTATGATGGGTAATGTAATCTTAAAAAATCGTTGTATCTTATTGGCTCCATCAAGGGATGCAGCTTCGTACAGTGATTGGGGCACTGTTTGAAGTCCTGATAAGATGAGTAATGACATGTAAGGTGTTGTTTTCCATACATCCGCAATGATTACCGCTACAATAGCTGTATTTTTCTCAATGAGCCAAGGTATGTAATCTTGAATAAGACGAAGTTTACTCAGTATAAGATTAATAATGCCATATTGGTCACTGTACATAAATTGCCACATAAGACCTGACACAATAGTTGGGATTGCCCAAGGAACAAGTACCGCCGTTCTTATAATTCCTTGTCCAGGCATTGCCTTATTCATGATTAATGCAAACATCATACCGATTATTGTCTCGAGTATTACAGCAACAACCGTAAAAAGCAACGTAAACTTTAATGTATCGAAGAATGTCTGATCACTCAACAATTTGATGTAGTTATCGAAACCTACAAATTTTTTCCCCTCAGCTAACGTTTGAATTCGGATATCATGAAAACTCATATTGATTGTATTAATAACAGGATAAATGATAAAAACTAATACTAATACGATTGAAGGTATAATGAATATATAGCCCATTCTTGCCTTCTCTTTTTGCATATCGGCCACTCCTAATTTGTATTCTTTCTATAAAGTCTATCATCTACTAAACGTCATATAATAAAGATGAGAAGGAGCTGTCGGATAATACATTTTTTATGATGGCTACATGTTTGGAAGATAGATGATGTTTAGCTATCTTCCTTGATATTACCGTTTAAAATGTATTACCCGACAGCCTTCTTCTATTAATTTATGTTTCTAATCCGTTGATAAAATAACACTATGTATGCGTTTATTGTCCAATGATTTTCTTTATGTCATTCTCAGCATCTTTAACAGCATCCTCAGCTGTTTTTTCTCCAATAAACGCTTTTTGTGTTTGTAATTGAAGTACATTAGAAATTTCAGCGTAATAAGGTGATTTTGGTCTTGGGTTTGCATTTAAAAATACGGGTAACATCTTTTCAACAAAAGGCATGCTCTCAAGTATGTCTTGATCTTCATAAAGTGATTTGATGGATGGTAAGTGGCTAAGTCCAAGGGCTTCTATTTTTTCAGCTTCTTCTCCCGCCATAAATTTAGCAAACTTAACTGCCTCTTTTTCATGCTTAGAAAACTTAGATACCATTATTTGCCATCCACCAAGAGTTGAATAACTTTTACCTTCTTTAGTTGCTTTTGGAAGTTGAGCAATTCCGACTTTATCTACTACTTGTGATTTATCTGGAGCTTGTGACTTACTCCATCCACTTGGCCAGTCTCTTAAAAATACTAATTTTCCTGCAAAAAATGGTGCTCTTGCATCACCGCTACCAAAGTTAATAATCCCTTCTGGTGCAATCTTAGATTTATTAATCATATCAACCATCATTTGTGTAGCCTGAACTGTTTCTGGTGAATGATAGATTACTTTTCCATCTTCATCAAATACATCTCCACCATAACTCCAGACGTACTCCATTAAGTTACAAGTTAATCCTTCATACTGTTTCCAAGAGCCAGCTAGCCCTTTCATTTCTGGTTCTTTTTCCATTATATATGTAGCTGTTTGAACTAACTCATCCCAAGTTTCTGGAACAGGTTTATTATATTTTTCTAACAAATCTTTTCTATAATAAAGCATTCCTGCATCAATTCTATAGGGTAGCCCCCATAATTTGCCTTCATATATATTGGCATTAAGTGCACCAGGCAAATATTTATCTTTTTCTTCCTTAGTTAATTCATCTGTTAAATCTAAAACCCAACCTGCTGAAGCAAATATAGATGGCCATGTTACATCCGCATCAAACATATCAAGTGAATCATCTTCAGCTTGCAAAGCAGTGCTAATCATTTGCAACTTCTTATTGGTATCAGCAGGTAACTCAACAACGTTCACCTTAATTGTTGGATTTTTTTCTTGAAACGCATTGATTATTTTCGTCAATGTACCATTTTCGTCCACATGGGAGTAATAATTTAAAGTCACTTCTTTTGCTTTTGAATCATCTTTTTTAGCCCCACATCCAACTGACAAAATTACTAAGCACATTACTAACATAAAGCTGATCATTCTTCTTTTCATAGATATTCTCCTTTTATTATAAGTTTTAATATTTCTGCCATCGATGGCAGAAGTGCCAACAAAAATACTTTTCTGCCATCGATAGCATATCACTCAAAAAAATAATAACAACTACTCTGCCATCATTGGCAGAAATGATTATGTGATTATATTACTACTATTTTTTAGTATTGTCAATAACCTTTTTATTAGATTGTATTCATTGTAAACCAAATCCTGAAGATCCTTTTGAGCATATGAAATAGAACATTTTCAGAAAATTAGCTTGACAAATCTCTCTTCGCATCTTATTATATAACTTATAATAACCCTTAACGAAAGTAGGTTGAAAAGTTATGCCCACGAATTCCATGCAACTGAAACAAATCAATGTCGAACTGGTTAAATCCGTTCTTAAACAAGAAAAATATAGCACTAAGACCAGCATTGCATTAGCAACCAAGTTAAGTGTTGCCACTTGTGGTAACATTTTAAAAGAACTTTTGGCTACTGGTGAGGTTCAAGAAGTTGACTTCTGCCCTTCCACTGGTGGTCGACCTGCTCGTCGCTTTATTTATAACAAGGATTATGCTTATGTTGCCATCTTATACGCTAGAAGAGAAGGACTCTACCGTACCTTAACCTGCGTTGTATCTAACTTAATAGGCGAACAAATCTATGACAATACCATGGAATATGACGATATTTCCGTTGATACTTTTGATCAAGCAATTGATATGCTCCTTGAGCGCTACCCTAATATCAAAGTACTTGGTATCGGTGTGCCTGGTGTGGTTCATGAAGGTAATATTGATATATGTGATTTCAAAATGCTCAGTCACACCCCTATGGCTAAACATCTTGCTGAAAAATATGGCCTAAAAGTTATTGTAGAAAACGATGTGAATAGCACCGTACTAGGCTTCTATCATAAACATCATTATACAATAGACGAGAATATTGCTTACCTCTATTATCCAATAGATGATAACCCAGGGGCAGGTATTATGATTAATGGTCGTATTCTTCGAGGGCAATCGCATTTTGCTGGTGAAATATCGTTTCTTCCTCTTGGGATGGAAGTGGATTACCGTAATATCCAAGATAATATAGAGCTCTTGTCTAATACTGTAGCCAAAACGATACAGTCCATTAACTGTATTATCAATCCCAAAAGCGTCATTATTTCAGGTTACTGTTTTTCAGATTATATATTAGAATCTATCAAAAAACAGCTAAGTCATGGGTCTCTTTATTGGCATATCCCAGAGATTCTCTACGACGAAGACATTAGCGAGAATTATATCTATGGCTTGACAACCATGGCGTTGGAACAACTATCTTGTAATATTCAGATTATAGAAAAATAATGTAGAAGTGGAGAGAACATCATGATTACGGTTATATTACTTGTTATTATTTATTTAGCTTTTATCAGCCTAGGTTTGCCCGATTCCTTATTAGGTGTAGCTTGGCCAATTATGCAACAAGAATGGCAGGTATCACTTGATACCGCAGGTCTTATAGCTATGTTGGTTACGGGTAGTACCATTATTTCAAGCTTTCTTAGCGGTCATATTATAAAACGATTTGGTACAGGAAAGGTGACACTTATTAGTTGTATCATGACGGGCGGTGCATTGTTAGGTATCTCTTATGCACCCTCTTACATATGGTTATTTGTATTGGCTATACCTCTAGGATTCGGTGCTGGTTCTGTTGATACAGCCCTGAATAACTATGTAGCCCTGCATTTCAAAGCACATCATATGAACTGGCTCCATTCCTTTTGGGGTGTTGGTGCTACTATGGGTCCACTGATTATGGGTAATATTCTGTTAAAAACATCTTCATGGCGATTGGGTTATCGGACCATTGCTAGTATCCAACTTGTATTAGCAAGTGTACTCCTAATAAGTCTCCCCCTATGGTTCAAACACAGAGCTATTACGAAAGCCGCTAGTACAGATACTCATGAAGAGCATACACCAAACCAAAAAGGTGTTATAAAAATCCCTGGCGTCATCTATGCCTTATTAACTTTTGTCTTCTATTGTGCTGCTGAGTTGTCTGTTGGCTTATGGGGTAGTAGTTACCTTGTAGAAATGAAGTCCTTGACTGTAGATACAGCTGCAACATGGGTAGCTATGTATTATGGTGGTATAACAATAGGTCGTTTTATATGTGGCTTTATCTCTTTTCGTCTAACCAATACACAGATGATTCGATCAGGTATCTACATAGCCCTTATTGGTACATTACTCCTTCTGCTACCTTTACCTAACTTTATACTCATGATCGCATTTATCCTAGTCGGTCTGGGTCTATCCCCTATCTTCCCAGCAATGATTCATGCTACACCTACTCGATTTGGGAAGACTAATTCACAAACAATTATTGGGTATCAGATGGCATTTGGCTTTATGGGTAGTGCCTTTTTACCTCCATTACTCGGTTTTATTATGAAGAATACCAGTATGCTTGTATTCCCAATTTTCTTAGTTATGTGTAATGCACTCATGCTAATAAGTTCTGAAAAAATCAATAGGATAACAATAGGTAAGGAAGTGGTTTCTGATGAGTAACATTGATATGCACATACATAGTGCACACAGTCTAGATGGACAATACACTTGCCAAGAATTAATCAATCTCTGCCACCAAACAGGTTTGACAACCATATCCATAACAGACCACAATCACGTGGCTGGCATTAATGATTGTATATATTATGCTGATCAAGTTGGTATATCGGTTATACCTGGTATTGAGATTGACTGCGTCATAGATGATGTCCAATTACATATGTTAGGATACCAGATTGACCATCTAGCTCCAGTTTGGGATAAATTATATACATCCGTGTATACTCAAGAAGTAAACGTATCTCATGAGAGAATTAGAAAAGTCAATCAACTTGGTTTCGACCTTTCTCCTGATGAGATCCTAAAAACGAAAGAAAATGGCATCATAACACCTGAGGAAATTGCTGAAATTTTGTTAGCCAGCAACAAGACACATCACCATCCCCTGTTAAAACCATATCTTCCAAATGGTAACAGAAGCGATAATCCTTACGTCAATTTCTATTGGGATTACTTTACAAAAGATAAACCTTGTTATATCGAAATGGCTTTCCCTACTGCAAAAGATGTTATTGGTATGATCATTGATCATGGTGGCATACCTGTTATTGCTCACCCTGGCGCCACATTCAAAGATGATTCACCCTATATCCATCAATTGATTTCTCTAGGTGCCATGGGTATCGAAGCCTTTTCATCCTATCATACTGACAAACAGTGCAAATCTTATTATGACATAGCCAAACAATACGACTTATGCATGACAGCAGGCAGTGATTTCCACGGTAAGAATAAGCCTTCTGTCTCACTTGGAGGTTATCCATGCTTCCTTGATTCTGAACAATTATTACGTGATATATGTATCTAATTCTACATACCATTCTATAAAGTTAGATGAATCTAAACTGAAGTACATCTTCAGAAATGCTAGAATGGGTTAATAATCCTTAAACAGAGTAAGCTACTGTCGTTCTTATAACCAACTAATCTTAAAGATGATATTCATAAAATATTAAGATTTAATTCCTTGACCTTAGAGCCACTCTAACATGTATGATAGGCAATAAGCTAATATGCTACTTATATCTATCAATCAAGAACTAGAGGTGAATTTTATGAATAACGACATAACTCAAACAGAAAGTATCGACCACATGCTCACAGAAAAACCTTTAAAATTATTATTCCGTTTGGGATTACCAGCTGTCCTTATGGCTCTACTTGACGAGCTTAATAGTTTTATCGATGCAATCTTTTTGGGAAAATATTTTGGAAGTGATGCTATATCATCCATGTCCATTGTTCTGCCTGTAATTTTAGTCATGGTGGCTTTGTCAACACTCTTTTCCGAAGGTACATCCTTAGCAATCAGTCGGTTTTTAGGAGCTAAAAATATCAAAAAGGCTAATGCCTATTTTACCAATACGGTTATAATGACAATCATAACCAGCGCACTAATGGGTATACTTTTTTACTTTCTGGTACCAAGCATTACTGGACTTTTTAACGTAACCGATGGCGTACGATATTTTGCTAATATCTATCTGAAGATACTCAGTTTAGGTATGCCCATCTTCATGCTTGTGATGATTCTTGCTAAGATTATCTATACGGAAGGCAAGAATGGCTTCTTACTTATGACCACATTTATTCAACTAATCTTAAATGTGCTGATTAACTATGTACTCATCGTTCTATTAAGAGTAGGTGTTATGGGGGCAGCTCTTGGCACTTTGATGGCTCAGTTGTTACAGATTATGATGTTGGTCATGTATATTCGCTCAGATAAGATGATCTTAAAATTCAATTACAAATTACTCAACTTCAACAAAGAATATTTCAGAGAGGTCTTTACTTTAGGATTTCCTATTTTTCTGTCCATGCTTTTATTATCTGTCACCATGGGTATAGAAAGTAAAGTCATAGCCAGTTTTGGTTCAGCTGCTCTTAGTGTTCAAACCATTACAGGTTATGTCTTCACTATCAGTAGTTCTATAGCTGGTGGTATTATGGGTGTTGCTGTTGTTATGCTTGGCTATAGTGTAGGGGCAAAAAATATGAAGCGCTTCTTCACCATTCTGAAGCAATCCTCTTTCGTGGTGTTTATTATCGTTAGTATGCTTAATCTGATACTCGTATTAAACAGTCCTTTAGTTGTTAATATGTTTACAGATTCAATATCTGTTATCAATATGATTAAATATCCAGCACTTATTTACGGACTAACTGCCCCATTTATCTTCACAACCAATGTGGTATTATACGCCATGCAACCAATAGGTATGGATAAGACAGCAACAATCCTCTTTACTTTACAACAAGTTGTCCTATTCCTCCCACTGCTTTTTCTATTCAAAAGGTTCGGTATGGTCTATGCACTGTCCGCTCAACCTCTATCAGAGACCATTGGTGGTGTCGTTACCCTTATTCTAATACCTTTATTTATTAAAAAAGCGAAGTCCATTCTACAAGCAAGCCCTAACGCTAGATCACTGTCCTCTTGATCAACTACAAGAAAGTATGCTTTGCATACGTTTCAGGTGATATAGGAAAGTATGGTACCTTGCAAGCAAAACGCAGTACTTTCCTATACCATAAAAATAAAGGGACTGTTCCATGCCAAAGCATGAAGCAGTCCCTTACCTATGAATAAGTTATAGGATTAATTATCAATTATCTAATGTTTAAAATGACGCATACCTGTAAATACCATAGCAATACCATACTTATCACAAGCCTCAATGGACTCTTTATCACGAATGGAACCACCTGGTTGAATAATACAGGTGATACCTGCTTTTGCTGCTTCTTCTACACAGTCTGCAAATGGGAAGAATGCATCTGATGCTAGGCTTGCTCCCTTTAAAGCGTCTTCTCCAAGGTGTTCAACAGCATGCTCTATGGCTTGCTTACAAGCCCAAATACGATTAACTTGTCCTGGTCCTACACCTACTGACATCTTATCCTTGCCAATGGCAATACCATTAGACTTAGCATATTTTACAACTTTCCAAGCAAATTGTAAATCTTCCATTTGTTCTTTGGATGGCTGTGTCTTTGTAACAACTTCTACGTTTTCTGGTAACAATGCATTATCAATGGTTTGAACCAATAATCCACCACTTACTTTTTTAAGATCATAAGCCGTATCTGGCTGTTTTTGCATGATGTTATCTAATGTAAGAACACGAATATTTTTCTTCTTCTTAAGAACCTCTAGTGCCCCTTCTGTATAACCAGGTGCTACCACAATCTCTACGAATATTTTATTGATCTCTTCAGCTGTAGGTCCATCAATTTCACGATTAGCTACGACAATACCACCATAGATGGATACTGGATCAGCTTTATATGCTTTTACATAGGCTTCATAAATACTATCTGCACTACCTACGCCACATGGGTTAGCATGTTTACAAGCTACTACAGTTGGTTCATCGAACTCCTTTAATAATTCAAGGGCACCGTTGGTGTCATTGATATTATTAAAAGATAAGGCTTTTCCATGTAATTGTACTGCATTAGTTAGGCAACCTTTTGTGTTACTTACTTCTTTATAAAAAGCAGCCTTTTGATGTGGGTTCTCTCCGTAACGCATATCTTGAACTTTTTCAAAAGTCATGCTGATGGTTTCTGGAAGATCTGTTGCATTTCTTTGCCCGCGCATATAATTAGCTATTAACGTATCATAATGGGCTGTGTGCTCAAATACTTTGGAACATAAGTAGAACTTCGTCTCATAAGATACTTGCTTGTTAGCTACTACTTCTTCTAGGACTTTATCATAATCTTCTGGGTCAACAACCACAGCAACATCTTGGAAGTTTTTAGCTGCTGAACGAAGCATAGTCGGTCCACCAATATCAATGTTCTCGATCGCATCTTCCCTTGTAACATTTTCTTTTAAGATGGTCTGCTTAAAAGGATAGAGATTAACAACCACTAAATCAATAGGTGTTACTTGTAATTCTTCTAATTGTTGCATATGTTTCTCACTATTTCTGATGGCCAATAACCCTGCATGAATATTTGGGTGAAGTGTTTTCACACGTCCATCCAGACATTCTGGAAATCCTGTTACATCGGAAATGCCAATGACATCAACACCAGCGTCAATGAGTTTTTTTGCTGTACCACCTGTAGAAATAATTTCAACACCTAGGTCCACAAGTTTCTTGGCAAATTCTACAATTCCTGTTTTATCGGATACACTTATTAATGCTCTTTTCATAGGTTTATTTTCCCTTCTATATGGTTGGAACTCAACTAATACATAGTAAGTTCCTTATTTTTTGATGAATAGTGTTACGTTAATTTATCATAAATCCTTAACATTTGTTGTGAAACGTTCGTTTAATGACTTCTTCTTGTTGCTCTCTGCTGAGTCGATTGAAATTAACTGCATAGCCCGATACCCGTATGGTTAAGTTAGGGTATTTCTCTGGGTGTTCCATAGCATCCATTAATTTCTCACGATCTAGCACATTCACATTAATGTGATGAGCATCGTGTAAGAAGTATCCATCTAGTATGCTCACTAGATTTCTAATACGATTATTTTCACCTTTTCCAAGGGCTTCTGGACGAATAGAGAAAGTACAAGATATACCATCTCTACAGCAATCATATGGGATTTTAGCCACTGAATGCAGTGATGCTAATGCACCTTTTTCATCTCTGTTATGCATGGGATTCGCACCAGGTGCAAAAGGTTCGCCTTGTTTTCTTCCATCAGGTGTTGCCCCTGTTTTTTTACCATAAACCACGTTAGAAGTTATGGTTAAAATTGACAATGACGGGGTAGATTTTCTGTAAGTTTTATGTAGCTTCAGCTCATTGATTAATTGGGAGGTCAACCCTTTAGCAATCGCATCCACCCTGTCATTGTCATTACCAAATTTAGGATAGTCGCCTTGTATGTTATAATCTATAATCAAACCTTGTTCATCTCGAACAGGTGTTACTTTTGCATATTTTATAGCACTTAGTGAGTCGGCTGTTACGGATAGACCCGCCATACCAAACGCCATGGTTCGTTCTACTTCTGTATCGTGTAATGCCATCTGTAACTTTTCATAGGCATATTTGTCATGCATGTAGTGTATCACATTCATGGTATTAACGTATAGTCCACACAACCATTTCATATATGTATCTAAACGTTCTACTACCCGTTCATAGTTCAGCACTTCTCCTTCTATAGGTGGTAGTTTTGGTCCAACTTGGATACCTGATATTTCATCTTTACCACCATTGAGTGCCATTAAAAGTATTTTAGGCAGGTTGCATCTTGCTCCAAAAAACTGCATTTGCTTACCAATCTTCATCGCCGAAACACAACAAGCGATACCATAATCATCGCCATATCTTGGCCGCATAAGGTCATCGTTTTCATATTGTATAGAATCTGTATCGATGGATACCTTGGCACAATAGGCTTTGAAATCTTCTGGTAAATCCTTCGCCCATAATATGGTGATATTCGGTTCTGGTGCTGGTCCAAGTGTATAGAGTGTATGCATAAAACGATAGGAACTCTTCGTCACAAGCGTTCGACCATCTTCACCCATGCCACCGATCACTTCCGTGATCCACATAGGATCTCCAGCAAATAATTCATTGTATTCAGGTGTACGCAGTTGCCTTGCCATACGTAGCTTTAGTACCAAGTCATCTATAAGTTCTTGAGCGCCTTGTTCCGTTAACAAACCTTCCAGCATATCCCTCTCTATATAAATATCAATAAATGTACTAATTCGTCCCAAGGACATAGCGGCACCGTTTTGTTCCTTAATAGCGCCTAAGTACCCGTAATAGGTCCATTGTATGGCTTCTCTTGCATTTATAGCTGGTTTTGAAATATCATCACCATACATCAATGCCATCTCTTTTAATTTGCTTAAGAAATCAATCTGTCGGTATACTTCTTCTAGTAATCGTATGTTCTCTTCAGTCATGGCTTTATTACTGTAGGCTTTCATATCTCTCTCTTTTTCTTGGATAAGATAATCCACACCATAGAGTGCTACCCGACGATAATCACCAATAATACGTCCTCTACCATAAGCATCAGGTAGACCTGTAATAATGCCCGTTTTTCGTACTAACTTCATTTCGTCAGAATATACCCGAAACACCCCATCATTATGGGTTGTGCGATATGTAAATTCCTCCTCAACCTTTTGATTGAGTTCATAACCATAAGCTTCGCACGCACTTCTTGTCATGCGTATGCCACCAAACGGATTAATGGCCCGCTTAAGGGGCATATCTGTCTGAATACCTTTAATTAATTCTTGGTCTTGGTCTAAGTATCCTGCTTCAAATGTCAGTAAAGAGGATACTGTTTTCGTGTCAATGGATAAGACACCTTTTTTTAGTTCCTCTGCTTTCAGTTTCTCAAGCTTAGCTAATAAGCCCTTTGTTCTTGGTGTAGCCTCTTCTAGAAAGCTTTCATTACCTGCATATGGCATGTAATTGTGCTGAATAAAATCACGCACGTTGATTTCCTTTTGCCAAAGACCCTCATTGAAATGATACCACTGTTTCATGCTACCAACCCTTTCTTAATACGTACTGGAATGGACATCCATGTCTCATCCCTTGGACTAAGATCATTCTATGGGTCAGGCAGTTGATCTGTACAAAAATCACTTCGTTAAATTACCAATACCTTCAGTCTTGCATAACAGAAGTTATTTTGTACTGTGAATAATAAAAAAGACCGCCTGAGCACACAGACTTCATTTAGTCACTGCTGCCCAGGCGGTCGGCATCATTATCTCTGTACTTCCTGTGGGTACTCCCACTTCCGCCAGTCATACAGAGTCGTCATCTCAATTTACCTTTTCATTTTAACAAAGGGTTTACAAAAAGTCAACATCATTTATCGAACATTAATCTTATTTTAATAATAATCATTCGGTTTTATGTGGTTTTATAAGTTAAACACTACTTTTCATGTAAGAACCCTGTACTATTTTGTCAAAAGTTGAAAACGTAATACGACACTTCTTCTTTTCTTTAAATCGTTCTAAAATAATTACCTTAATATCACTCCTTCTAATTAGCTTTTCACTATAATAGAGTACGAATTGATTCATTTTATTTTGTGGAACCATTGCCGCATGCATTAAATACTAAATTCTACTTCATATATCCAATGTAACCTAATTTCTTAACAATAAATCCTTCTTCCTTCCATTCTTCTACATCCAAACATCCTGTACAATCATAAATATTTCTACAGTTTGTATAAGAAGCAATTTCTCTTGGTTCTAAAGATACAAATTGTTTATGAGGTATAATTAATGTAATTAAATCTGCATTTTCTAAACACTCTTTTATATTTCGTGTTCCATTAGTCCATATTTTCTTAACATATGGATCAAATATATTATATTTAATTTTTTCATTACGTAATATGGTTGTTATCTTATCAGAAGGTGATTCCCTGTCATCGCTTGTATCTGCCTTATATGTACAACCTAAAATTGCAACTTTACCACCATTAATTGTATTTAGGATATGTTTAATGTCTTTAGCCACTTTTTTAGGCATATAATTATTTCTTATTCTAGCTTGTTTTATTAACAACGCTAAATCGGGTGCTTGTTGTATTAAAAACCATGAATGCATTGGAATACAATGTCCTCCAACTCCTGGGCCAGGATTAAGGATATTTACTCTTGGATGTCGATTAGCTATCTTAATGACTTCTTGTGAACTTACTCCTAATTTTTCACAAATTAATAAAACTTCATTTGCAAAAGCAATATTAACATCTCTAAACGTATTTTCTAACACTTTTACAGTTTCTGCAGTTAAAGCATCCGTTAATTCGATATTACCTTTGACAAAACTTAAATATATCTCTTTAGCCTTTATAGCAGATATTTCATCTATTCCTCCAATAATCCTTTCATTATGGATTAATTCAAACTTTGCGTTTCCTGGTTGCACACGTGATGGTACATGTGCAATACCAAAGTCTTGACCTGGGATCAACCCCGATTGTTTTAACCACTCTTTAATTGAAGTATTAATTGTACCAGGTGCAATAGTTGATTCAATAATAACTAGGTCTCCTTTTTTTAGAACTTTTGATACACTTCTACATGCTTTTTCTAAATAAATTAAATCTATGCTATTATTTAATACCGGTGTTGGTACTGCTATGATATATACATCAGCAGGTTTTATTTGATTTGTCAGATTTAATTTTTTGTTAGCAAGGCACTTTTTGAGCATTATATCTAATTCTTTATCTTCGCACTCATATAGTCCAGATTTAATCTCACGTAATAAATCTTTATTAATATCCATCCCGATTACATTATAACCACTGTTTGAAAGTAAGATAGCTGTAGGTAAACCTATAAAATCTAAACCTATAACTTCAATTTTCATAACATCCTCCTCGATAATATGTTTTTTGGAAAAATTGCACATTTAACGTTATTTTACCGTTCAAATTATATCCATTTTTACCAAATAAGTGAATGGTGAGATGTTACAAAGCCATGTCATAATGCTAGGATTTTCTATGAAAGATTTATGTTTTCTTCTTTTAACAAATTATACAAATAGCTGAGACTTGCTGTAATAAAAAACATACTTAGTATAATATATTTTTTTATTAATTTCTAATCATTACTATTTCCCATGCCTAATGTTATCTTTCAAACATACCCCTACAGGCATACAAGAAATCCCCCTCTTCTGATTTATTTTACAAAAGCTTGTGTTAACATCTCCATCATATTGGCTCCACCCGTTACGGATAAGTGTCCAATCTTGTCGCATATCTTCTCCATATGCTCAAGTTCTTTTAGTTTATACAAAGTCGTATTCTCATCCATGAGCTTGGCGGTATTCAACAAGCTTCTTGTTGACGCAATTTCCTCACGTCTGGTAATGACCTTAGCTTGTGCCTTCTTTTCAGCGATTAACACTGTATTGAGGATATCCTTGATCTCACCAGGTAAGATGACATCTTTTACACCTGCATCTAGGAACTCAACGCCTAACGCCTCTTCTTTTTCCTTAAGTCGCTCTAGAACATAATCTCCTATCTCATGCTTTACTTTTAGTAACTCATCCAATTTAAGCGTTCCTACATATTCTCTTAAGATAAGTTGTAAGAGTACATACATCTGAGTATAAATATCCTGAATCTCCATAATCACTTTATTTATATCCATAATACGATAACCACAGACGAAATTCATACGTAAGGTCACTTTATCTGCTGTCATAATCTCCTGCCCAACCATATCAATCTGTGTCTTACGTAAGTCCACTTTCTTTACTGCAACATCCTTATAACGCGTCCAATAGAAATATCTACCTGGTTGTAAGATTTTCTGCATCTTATGGTCATAGAGTAGAATGCCTTTTTCATAGGACGCAATATGTACCTCCATAAATTTGCCTTTTAACTGTGGATGCTTTAATAAAGTCTTATCAAAATCTTCGTCAATCTCTGTTTTAATAAAATCGATCACTTGAAATTCATTTTTATGATGTATATTCCAAAAGGCATATTTACCTGTTGGTAAAATACCCATTAAACGACCTTCACAGTAGTGTGCAACTAACTGGTTATAAGCCACATTGATCACATCTAATTCTTCTAAGAGTTTTTCATCGTGACTAAATGTCTCAATGTCTACTGCCTCAGGTGCAAACCGCTTATTAATATCTACTATGAGAACTTCGTATTTATGAAAAGGCATATAGAAATAAGAACCTGATTTTAAACAACCTTCATAATTACCATTTTTAAATACAAGACCTCTTTCATTATTCTTAATAAATACTTTCATTATTCATACCCCTTTCGTTCTGTGTTAATGGCTGTTAACCCCAACTAGAGTCATCACGGAACCATAGTTAAGTAGACAAACATGCATATCGGTGGCACAGCTTCGTCATTTCAATAGCTTATGACGAATGAAGTACCATGGATATACCTGTTATATATACGGTATCCCCTGATTGCGAGTGAGACTCTAGTGCATCTATTGGTGTTGCTAATAGACACTTGGGATATAACAGATTAACATGAATTAAGCAATACCCATTATTGCTGATACAATTGGGGACTCGAACCCCACACAATCACGTGTTACCATCTTGGTTTGAATGGCCATCAAGGCACTCTGAGGAATTAAACCTCTCATTCAACTTAAAATTAATCATATACTATCATCTGACATACCCTAAGTCACAGACTGGGCACCGCAAGACTTTTACGTCTTAGCATAGAGATAGTCACCATGTTCTATGTATAGAAGACCAATAACATACATGCATATGTTATGCCTTCACCATTTCATTATATCAACCTCATCTTAGTCCATAGTTATAGGTTCCACAACAATGGAAGTTAAGGTAAATCTATTATTCCCTGTATATTTAACCTTTCACAACACCTATGGTCTTAAGTTTCATGACCGGTTCTACAAGGTCTACTTGATTAGCCATCACCTGATCAATATCTTTGTAAGCATATCGTGATTCTTCTGGCACGTCATGTTTGCTTCTTTTACCTAATACCACTTGGTTTGCCTTCAAGTCATTCATAACCTCATCAACACGGATCGTTTCCATGGCTTTCTTTCTTGACATAAGTCTGCCTGCTCCGTGTGAACAAGAATTGAAACTATCTGGGTTACCTTTACCTTTAACTATATAGCTGTAAGAACCCATGGCTCCTGGAATAATGCCTAATCTATCTTTCTCAGCACATATAGCACCTTTTCGGTGAACCCAGACTTTCTCACCATAATGCTCTTCTAAAGCAGCGTAATTGTGATGACAGTTAATCACTTCTTTGTAGGTTGGTGCGCCTCCACCATGCTTCTTGACCCATTTATCAAAGCTTAGCATGACAGCCTCCATCATACTTCTACGGTTTTCATAAGCAAAATCAAGTGCAAGGTTCATCCAATGGATATAAGCTATGCCTTCCTTACTCTCTACAGGCAAAAAGGCTAACCGATAGTGATCAGGTACAGATGTGTACCATTTTTGACACAATTCTCTAGCTAAGTTATGGTAATGATTACATACCTTATAACCAAAATGTCGGCTTCCAGAATGTAACATGATACAGACATAACCTTCTTCATTCTCTTGTAACTCTATAAAATGATTGCCACCACCTAAGGTTCCTATCTGATAGTAGCCATCTTCAATTTCTTTAAGTAAATTTTCAGCTTCTTGATATTTCATCATATTCCCCATGGCTTCGTCCAATACTTTACTGGTTTGCTTTTCTCGATGGTGGGAGAAGCCTACAGGAATATTACGGAGGATATCACCAATGATGCCTTGGATAAGACTGCCATTAGGTGTCTTAATACCCCTCAACCTATCAGCTTTCACATCTGTTTCTACAAAAGCCATACCGCATCCAATATCCACACCAACTGCATTGGGTATAATCACATCTTTCGTAGCAATTACACCACCAATGGGCATCCCCTTACCCATATGTGTATCTGGCATTAA